>Ga0209916_1000089_pt1 | contig 204558 bp, 184 predicted proteins | sample ThiBio_1000_plan_FD_183956 | JGI IMG/M metagenome (GOLD analysis project Ga0209916, IMG submission 183956) | Wastewater bioreactor microbial communities from Cape Town, South Africa - Thiocy_solids_2 (SPAdes) | ecosystem: Engineered > Bioreactor > Thiocyanate-remediating > Anaerobic-Aerobic ... | reverse complement strand
TGACGCGCGGCGAAAGGCCGGACGCCCACCACCGAACAGGAGTTTCATGAACGCCTTCACGATCGACTTCGATATCGACGGCACCCGCACGGTCACCGCCCCGATCGCTCGCACCATCATCGCCGGCTACACCGGGCGTGACCGCGCGTCGGTGCAGGCACACATCGACGAGCTGGCGGCGATCGGCATCGCGCCGCCGCCCGAGGTGCCGATGTTCTACCGGATCCCGCGTGAGCTGCTCACCAGCGACGGCACCATCTCCGTCACGGGGGCCACGACGTCCGGCGAGGTCGAGCCGGTGCTGATCCGGCTCGACTCCGGCCTCTTCCTCGGCGTCGGCAGCGACCACACCGACCGGGAGGTGGAACGACGGGACATCGCGGAGTCGAAAGCCAGTGCGCCCAAACCGGTCTCGCGGCAACTGATCCCGTTCGAATCGGTGGAGGCCCACTGGGACGAGATCGAGATCTCCTGCGATCTGGATGGCGCCGTCTATCAGCGCGGGTACCTCAAGGATCTGACCCACCCGCGGGATCTGCTCCGTGAGTTCACAGCGCGCGGCGACGGCCTGCGTCCGGGTGACGCGATGTTCTGCGGAACAATGCCGTTGATGACGGGAGAATTCCGATTCGGGTCGCATTACCTGCTGCGGATGACGCTGCCCAGCGGCCTGAGCATCGAACACGAATACCACGTCCAGACAGGCGGTCGATGACCATGGCGAAACCAGAGTTCGAATTCTTCCCGGCGGGCGATGTGCCGTGGACGCGGTGCGCGGGCGACGCGGCCGGTCTGGACGAGCGGGTGCTCGCTCGCGATCCCGAGGCCGGAACGGCGACCAGGATCCTGCGCTTCGCGCCGGGCACCGACACCTCGCCGAACGGCGTGCAGCGTCACGACTTCTGGGAGGAGGTCTACATCCTGGAAGGGTCCTTCCATGACGTGACCCTGGGCAAGACCTTCACCGCCGGAATGTTCGCCTGCCGCCCGCCGGGCATGGCCCACGGCCCGTGGACGTCGGAGGAGGGCTGCCTCACCTTCGAGGTGCGGTACTAGCGGCGCCGTCCGCCGCGTCCAGGCGGGGCGCGGCGGACGGAACGACGGCGCGGGACACGGATCGACGCCGACGCCCCGAGCGCACCATCTCGGCGGACAGCAGGGCCAGCGCCAGCCAGATCACCGCGAATCCCGCCCAGCGCGACCCGGACATCTGCTCGCCCGCCCACGTGACGCCGAGCAGGAACACGGTGAGCGGGTTGATGTACTGCAGGAAGCCCAGCACCGACAGCGGAATCAACCGGGCCGCGGAGCCGAACATCAGCAGCGGCACGGCGGTCACCACGCCGGCGCCCACCATCACGGCGATGTGCCCGGCGCCGTAGCCGGTGAAGTGGGCGGAGCCGTCGACCTGGAGCCAGATCAAAAAGCCCAGCGCCGGCAGCATCAGGACGGACGCTTCGCCGAGCAGCGAGATCGCGGCCGGGATGTCGATGATCCGCTTGATCAGCCCGTACAGGCCGAAGCTGGCCGCAAGCGTCACCGCGATGTACGGGAAGCCATGGGTGCCCAGGGAGGTGAGCACGACCCCGGCGACCGCCACCGCCAGGGCGATCCACTGCAGCGGCGAGAGCCGTTCGCGCAGCGCGATCACCCCCAGAGCGATGGACACCAGAGGATTGATGAAGTAGCCGAGCGACGCCTCGACCACGTGCCCGTTGTTCACCGCGTAGATGTACACGCCCCAGTTGAGCGAGATGAACGCAGCCGCCAGGGCGATGAGCAGCCAGGTCCTCGCGGTCAGCGCCCGCACTTCGTGCCAGCGGCGTACCAGCGTGATGCCGATGCCCATCACCACAGCCGACCAGAACATGCGGTGTGCGAGGATCTCGACGGCGCCCGCCGGCTCGAGCAGCGGCCAGTACAGCGGGAACAGGCCCCAGATCAGGTAGGCGCCGATGGCGAGCAGCACGCCCTTGCGCATCGGCTACCTCCGTCGTTATCGGTCCATTCTGTCAGCAGCGTCACTGCCCGCCGCCGCTGGCTCGTGTCCGGCAGCCGCGGCGAGGCGAGGCAGGTGGGTGCGATCGAGCAGCGTGGAGAGCACGATCGTCGATTCGGTGCGGGCCACTGCCGGATCGGACCGCAGCCTTTCCAGCGCCTGCTCGAAGTCCGCCATGTCGGCGGCACGGAGGTGCACCAGCACATCGGCCGCGCCGGACACCGTATAGGCGGCGACGACCTGCGGTATCGGCTCCAGGATCTGGTGGATCCGCCGCGGGCTGGTGTTGCCGGAGTAGGTGACGGCGACCAGCGCCTGAGCGTGCCAGCCCAGGGCATCGGGGTCGATCCGTGCGGTGAAGCCCTGGATGACGCCGCCCTCGACCAGTCGGTCGACGCGTCGCTTGACCGCCGGCGCGGACAGGCCCACCCGGTCGCCGATCTCGCGGAAGGACGCACGCGCGTCTCGTACCAAGAATGCAATGATCTGCTGATCCAGCAAGTCGATACGCAATGAACCGCTCCTATCTGCGCAACATTGCGGCATTGTCATGCGTGATGGCCCGACCTTACCGTGGATTCATGACGATGACAGCCGAAAAGGCACCCTTCCAGGCCGCGGCTCGCCGCGCCGTCGCGCCCGTGCGCACTCCCCGCCGCCGGCGGCTGCTGGTGACGCGGCCGACCTACTTCGACGTGGTGTACTCCATCAACCCGTGGATGGACACCGAGGTGCCGACCGACTCGGCCAAGGCCATGGGGCAGTGGGAGAACCTGGTCGCGACGTTCCGCCGGCTGGGCCACACCGTCGAGATCTGCGAGGGCGTGTCGGGCCTGCCGGACATGGTGTTCGCCGCGAACGCGGGCACCGTGATCGACGGGGTGGCCGTGCCGGCCAAGTTCTCCACCGACAAGCGCTCGGGGGAGGAAGCCCCGTACACCGACTGGTTCCGCGCCCACGTGGACAGCGTCGTCGAGCCGACATTGGTCAATGAAGGGGAGGGCGACTTGCTGTGGACGGGCCGCCTGCTGCTGGCCGGCAGTGGCTTCCGCACCGATCCGCTGGCCCACAACGAGGTCGCCGAGGCGCTCGGCGTGCCGCTGGTGCCGCTGCAGCTCGTCGATCCGTACTTCTATCACCTCGACACGGCGCTGGCCGTGCTCGCCGGTGACGCGGAGACGCCCGAGACCATCGCGTACTACCCGGGCGCGTTCTCCGCCGGTTCGCAGCGCGCGCTGGCACGTCTGTATCCGGACGCGATCATCGCCTCGCGCGCGGATGCGGAGTGGTTCGCGCTCAACGCCGTCTCCGACGGGCGCAACGTCGTGGTGCCGGAGCAGGCGCCCGTCTTTTCCCGTCAACTGACCGAGCACGGATTCAGCCCGGTGCCCGTGGACGTGTCGGAGTTCCGCAAGGCCGGCGGCGGCGCCAAGTGTTGCACGCTGTTCCTGCGCGGGTAGCGATCCGCCGCGGCCGGCCTTGTGACATTGCCGGAAAGCCGTGCGAGTTCCGAGGAAGCGTGTCAGATCCGGCGCGCTTCTTCGGAACTCGCACGTTTTTTCGGCGGGCCGCAGCGGGCGCGACGATCCGTCATGCCAAACGATCCGTCATGCGGGCCGGCGCGAACCGCAGGCTACGCGGCTACCGATAGTTCGTGAACTGCAGGGCGACGTCGAGATCCGCGCCCTTCAGCAGCGCGATCACGGCCTGCAGGTCGTCGCGGGACTTGCCGGTCACCCGGAGCTGGTCGCCCTGGATCTGCGACTTGACGGACTTCGGGCCCTCGTCACGGATCAGCTTGGCGATCTTCTTCGCGTTCTCCGACGAAATGCCCTGCCGCAGCGTGCCGGTGACCTTGTAAATCTTGCCGGAGGCGGCCGGATCGCCAATCTCGAACGACTTCAGCGACAGCCCGCGCTTGATCAACTTCTCCTTGAACACCTCGATCGCCGCCTTGCAGCGCTCCTCCGTCGAGGCGGACAGCGTCACCGCTTCCTCACCGGCCCACTCGATGGTCGCGTCGGTTCCGCGGAAATCGAAACGCTGCGACAGCTCCTTCGCCGCCTGGTTCAACGCGTTGTCGACCTCCTGCCGGTCGGCCTTGCTTACGATGTCGAACGACGAATCGGCCATGACGAACTCCTTTGCATCCACGCACTCTGGCAGCGCGACCATAACCCGCCCGCCGTCCCAGGTGCGCGTTTGGGCAATGCCGCGGCACCTAGTATCCTTGACCTTCGCCGGGCGCGTCGCTGCGACTGCGCCCCAGTCGCCCCGAAAAGGTGGCGGGGGACCACGGACCCGGCATCCGGCAGGTTACCCAAGTGGCCAAAGGGAGCTGACTGTAAATCAGCCGCGCAAGCTTCGGGAGTTCGAATCTCTCACCTGCCACCACCAGCGGAAACGCTGATCTGACCAGCGGAAACGCTACGCACTAGCCCACCCTCGTTGTGGACAACTGAGCCCCTAAAAAGCCTCGAATGCCCTACAGTTAGGGCACGTAGAGGGCACGAAATTCCGGTAGGAAGTTCGGGAGGCACGTCATGGTACGAGCCAGGCGCACGTGGGGCACGATCCGCAAGTTGCCGAGCGGGAAATTTCAGGCGAGGTACGTCGGTCCGGATGGGCAGAGATACGGCGCGCGCGTGACTTTCACCACGAGGACTGACGCTGCTGCGTGGCTGGCCGCCGAGCAGACGAAGGTTTCCGCAGGCACGTGGGAAGCCGATCGGCATCCGCGGCGAGTGGCGTCTACCGTCGCGGAATATGCTCGGCAGTGGATCGAGACTCGGACGACTGGCAGCGGTGAGCCGCTGCGGCCGAAAACCCGGCATCAGTACGAGCAGTTGCACGCCCGTCATATTGTGGATGACCCGATAGGCGTCATGGCCATCGATGCTGTGACGGCGGCCGATGTGCGCGATTGGTGGGCGCGCCTGCCGAGTGACCGGCAGACTTGGCGGGCGCACGCGTACAGGCTACTGCGGGCCGTCTTCAACAGCGCCGTCGATGACGAGCTGGTGTCTGCGTCGCCGTGTCGCATCCGCAGCGGGGGAGCGTCGAAGCGGGAGCGGGAGGTTCGTCCGGCATCGCTCGAAGAATTGCAAGCGATCACGGAATCGATGCCCGAGCGGTACCGCGCGGCCGTTCTGCTCGCAGCGTGGTGCGCGTTGCGCTTCGGTGAGCTGACGGAGTTGCGCCGCTCTGATGTTGATCTGAAGGCTGGCGTGGTGCACGTGCGGCGTGCGGTGGTGCGCGTGGAAGGCGAGTCGATTGTCGGTCCGCCGAAGTCTGCGGCCGGCGTACGCGCGGTGGCGATCCCGCCTCATGTGCTGCCGGTTGTTCAAGAGCATTTGCGGGGCGTTGCTGCCGGACGGACTGCACTGCTATTCCCGTCAGAGCGGGACCCGCAGGCGCATCTTGCGTTGAGTACCCTCGCTCGCCACTTCGAGAAGGCCCGCGAGGCAGCTAGCCGGCCGGATTTGCGGTGGCACGATCTGCGTCATACGGGGGCGGTGCTCGCCGCGCAGGCCGGCGCGACGCTCGCTGAGTTGCAGGGCCGACTGGGGCATTCGAGTGTCGCCGCTGCGCTGGTGTACCAGCATGCCGCCGACGGTCGCGACGCCGAGATCGCCCGGCGCATGTCCGAAATGACCGGCGCCCGACAGGTCTGCAGAAGATCTGACTACGGCCGCGTGTCGTCGACGCTCGAAAAGCGGGACATGGCAACTTGGTGATTTCCAGTGACCGCCGATATGGCGTCGCTTTCGACCGTCGCCGACACTCGCGGGTCGGTTTCGCTCCCGCTGCCCGTAGTGTCGAGGTCGCCTGGCAGGCCCGGTAGCTGGCTCACGTAGTAGCGCCTTGGCCGGCCCGGTACGTCGCCGCGCTCGGTATGCCGCACCGGGGTATTCGAGACCTGGCCCGGAACCCGTCCGCAGCTTTGGCGTCACCATGCCCGTATGGGGTGCCGATGCGTGACGAGCGCGCGAGCGGGCGGGTCTACCGCTCCGTGACGCGGCGTGCCGACGTCCATACTGGTGGACCTCGCGGCCGCTAAATGGTTCTGTTCAGGCTCGCCGCGGGCGGGAGCCGCCACCGGTGCGTTCCCGACGCTCTTCACGCCCCTTAAGTGTGCGACCTCCGCATTGACAGCGACAGCGGGTCGCATACCGGTCGCGTGAAAGCGAGGGGGTTGCTCCCGAGAGCCTGCGCGCGATTCACGAGCGGGTCGAGGTCTACGCCGCTGTTCGACAGTGCCGCTCTGCTCGGCGCTTTCCGCCACATGCCGACTGACGGTTGCGCCAAGCGTGCGCTGATCGTCCAGCCGTGCGTCCAGACCATCCCGGGTGCCTAGCTCTTCCGAGGGAGCGATCACCGCGAACCTGAAGCTTGCCGGGCGATCGCCGACTGGCTCATCTGAGGGCAGCGATGAAAGTGAAGCCATCGCTAAGACGGTCGGTCATCCCGCCGTTGGCGGCGATGAAGCGCGGAGGAATCGTGCAATCTCGTGTCTCCTCGGATACGACCGCTGGGTGCCGCGCTGCGTGACGCTTCGGCTTCCGCAATAGCACCCCAGTTCGACGCATTGCAATTCCGATCGGCCCGTGGCCACACCGAAGGCGAGTCCTCCCACGAATGCATCACCAGCGCCAGTCGTATCGATTGTTTTCACGGCCGGCGCAGGGACGCGGAATACTGTGCCATCGGGCTTGGATAGGAGCGCCCCGTCTGAGCCAAGCGTAATGACCAACTTAATTCCGAGGGCCTGAGAGACACGAATGATAAATTGATCGTCAGCTTTCCAGTCTCGGGGTCGTTGCCTTGTGTCAGTGAGATCCTCAAATTCGTTTTCATTAACGACAAGCCAATCGGTAAGTTGGAGGATTTCCGCTGTAACGTGTCGGCTGGGGGCGGGATTTAGGATCGTCGCCGATCCACGAACTTTCGCGGCTCGGAATGCTCCGAGAATCGCCGCGTCTTGAATCTCGAATTGCGACACAGTGACCGCCACCTCTGGCAACGATAATATCGATTCTGAGGCCTCAGTATCGGTAAGCCTGTCATTGGCGCCTCCTACGCAAATGATTCGATTAGAACCGTCGGGTGTCACCCAAATGGCCGCAGCGCCGGTTGAGGTACCTGATGACCGACTTACACCTGAGATATTTATTCCTAACCGATTAAAGTTTGTAATGGTCATATCTGCAAAGGAGTCGTCGCCAACCCGGCCCACGAATGCTACGGGCGCACCCAATAGCCGCGCCATGACGGCCTGGTTTGCACCTTTCCCTCCAAAGCCGAGCTCAAAAGAGGTCCCAGACAGGGTCTGACCTTCATCTGGGATACGTTCCGTGTAGGTAATGAGGTCCATCATCGCGCTCCCGACGACGGCGACTAGCCCCGCATTCGGGGCATCGGCGATCGAGTCGCTTGATCGTTCGGTGTCCGCGGATGTCATAGCGATCAATTCCTTCTGGTGAGACGGCGCCCGGAAGCGCCGGGGCGGGGCAGTCACTGAGAGATCTGCAGGATCGGGGGTAACGATGACGCAGTGGCTCTGATGCGCTCGCTCGACGATATCTTGCCGCCCGGCGCCGACGTTGTTATTTTGATTACGCAATCTGATTGCGCTGTCGGTCGCTACAGGTTAGCACGAGGAGTCGTGGCATGCTCGGATTGAACGTCTCGCAGTGCGAGTTGGCCATGCATCAATTACCTGCGCCAGACGCCGTTCCTGACGCATGCGGATCACGGCGATGAGCGCGACCCTAGCCGATGTGGCGCAACGCGCTGGCGTTTCGCCCGCTACGGTATACAGGCATCTAAGAGGCCAACGCGTGAAGTCAGCGACCGGCGTGCAGCGAGCAATCGAGGAACTGCGGTACACACCGAACACGATGGCCCAGAACCTCAAATACGGTCGCACACAAACTATCGCGCTAGTTGTTCCAGATATTACGACCCCATTTTTCGCCTCAGTCGTGAAAGGTGCGGAAGGCGAGTCGCAGGGACTTGATTACAGCGTCTCGTTGTATAACACCGACGAGAACGAGGCTCGGGAGAAAGAGATCCTGTCAAGCCTCGTCGGTCGCGTCGATGGCGTGATCCTCGCGCCAACGACGGAGGCTGGGCACCTCTCGCCGGCTCTCACCGACAGCGGCGTTCCCGTCGTTTTCATTGACCGTGAGACGTCGAGCGCCACGAGGCGTTCTTGAACCTTGCGGTGGTGAAAGGACACCGCTCGACGCTTGTCGCAGCAAGCGTGTGATAGCTGGAGGACGATCTGGCTCGTTGGCGTGAGCGGGTTGGGTGGAGCAGTCCTCGACAACGACGAGTCGTATCCGGTACTGCCAGATGGTGCGGGCTCGGCTAGCGAGACGGAGAGGCATACGGATAGGAACCAGTGGCTGAAAGCCCCTTAATACGAGACCACCGACTCCAACCTGGCGGATACGGGTCGGGTTGCATCGCGCACCCTCACGGCTTCGGCGGCAAGGGGAACTTCTGGGCCGGGTGATGTCGCCGGTCGGGAGGCCACGGTGAAAGCCTGCGGCGTAGCCGTGGCGATGATGCTGGGGCATAACTGGGTGCCGATCCCGTCGAAGGGTTCGAGAGTGAACGTGGGAACCATCCCGGCTCCGCCGGAGGTGCGTCGCATCCGGCGGCGGTGCCGAAGGCTGAGCGCATGGCCTGCTGATCGGGTCGGGATGGGGCGGAGGACCCGTAGTAGTCCGAGGTCGGGAGAGCCGGCCGCATGGCGAAGCGGTCCAGTGTGATCGCAGGATCGAGAAGCAGTAAGGGAGACACAGCCGTGAATACGGGTGTTCTGTGGCCAGCCGACGCAACGGAGGCGTGGGCGCGGGTACTGACGATGCAGACGAAACTGCACCAATGGGCGACGTCCGATCCCGGTCGTCGCTTCGACGATGTGTTCAACCTGGTCTATGACCCGGCTTTCCTCGTTGCGGCGTGGAACCGGGTGCAGGGCAACAAGGGAGGCCGCACCGCGGGAGTCGACGGAATCGTTCCACGATCCGTCCCGTCGCAGAAGGTGCAAGGGATGCTCGCCGAGCTGCGCGAAAGCGTGAAGGGCGGTGGGTTCGTCCCGGAGCGGGTGCGTCAGAAGTCGATTCCGAAAGCGAACGGCAAGATTCGTAAGCTGGGGATTCCGACGATGACGGACCGGATCGTTCAAGCCTCGCTCAAGCTGGTGCTGGAACCGATCTTCGAGGCCGACTTTCAGCCGTCCTCGTATGGGTTCCGGCCGCGCAGGCGGGCGCAGGACGCGATCGCGGAAATCCACTACTACGCCTCACGTGGCTACGTGCAGGTGTTCGAAGCGGACATCACCGCGTGTTTCGACGAGATCGATCGCGGCGCGCTCATGCAGCGCGTCCGCGACCGGATCGCCGATAAGCGTGTGTTGCGCCTGATCCGTGGGTTTCTGAACGCGGGCGTTCTCAGTGAGGACGGCGTGAACAGGGACACGTTCACCGGCACCCCGCAAGGCGGGATTCTGTCGCCGTTGCTGGCGAACATCGCCCTGTCCGTGGTGGACGAGCACTTCCAACGCAAGTGGGATGCGCTCGGGCCGCAATGGGCACGCACGAAACATCAACGCGCCGGGGGCGCGACGATGAAGCTGGTCCGCTACGCGGACGACTTCGTCGTCCTCGTTCGCGGCACCCGCGCTGATGCCGATGTGCTCTTCGGCGAGGTCGCCGCAGTGCTCGCGCCGATGGGCCTGCGCCTGTCGGTTGAGAAGACGACGGTCACGCACATAGACACCGGGTTCGACTTCCTCGGGTGGCACATCCAGCGCCGCCGGATCAGAGGTCACGGCGGGAAAACCGCGATCTACACCTACCCGTCACGGAAGTCGTTGGCTTCCATCCGGGACAAGGTGCGGACGCTGACTCGCCGGGCATCTCATCGAACGCTCGCCGACCTGCTGCGCCGCCTCAACCCGGCGCTGCGGGGCTGGTGCGCATACTTTCAGCACGGCGTCGTGAAACACGTCTTCAGCTACATCGACCACTTCGCCTTCTGGCGGATCGTGGGCTGGCTGAAGAAGCGACACCCGAAACTGAACATGCGCACCCTCGTGCGACGGCATCTGCCCCAATGGCGGATCCGCGCCAAGGGGATCGAGTTCTTCCGCGCCTGGCAGGTTCCAGTGACCCGCTACCGCTACCGAGGAACCCGCATCCCAACCCCTTGGGCAAGCACCACGGCGTGATCACATGGAGAGCCGGATGCTCAGGAATGGGCACGTCCGGTTCGGAGGGCGGCCAGCAGAAACCCACCCGGCGCAAGCCAGGCAGGGCGCTGCTGGCCGACCCTACACCGGGACGGTTGAACGATACAGTCCTCGTCGATAACGTCGGCGGCACGAAGCAGGCCGCAGAGTACCTCCTGTCCTTGGGGCATACTCGCATCGGCCAAATACACGGGAACCCGGCCTCGACTCCCGGGCGCGAGCGATGGGCCGCACTGCACTCAGTGCTACTCGAGCACGAGTTGGAGACGCCAGGCGACTACGACCAGGACGGTGCCTTTCGAGAGGAAGGTGGGTACCAGGGCATGCTGCGCCTATTGGCGCTGCCCCGTCCGCCGACGGCCGTCTTCGTCGCCAACAACGTCATGACGATCGGGGCACTGAGGGCGGTCAAAGACATTGGGGCCGACATTCCGGCCGATGTGTCCCTGGTTGGGTTCGACGATCTACGGCTCTTTGAGCTGCTGGCACCGGCCGTTAACTGTCGTGGAACGACCAGATGTCGAACAGGGAGTAATCGCGATGAAGCTGCTCCTTCGTCGGTTGCACGTAACGACAGGGCCGCGGGATACGACCCCACGGCGGATTGTTCTCGGCACGCGATTAGTTGTGCGCGGATCGTGCGCACGTCCGTCGACTGGCGACGGGGGCTGTCCACCGTGACGTGAAAAATTTTCGAGGATATTCGACGGCATCGCATCGACATCGTGAAAGACGGACTATTGACACCCCTGGCACCCCGCATTATGGTCTTGGCAACGGTACCGGTTACGTTATCACTTCGCTGGACGACCCGCGCCAGCATCTGCACTGAAATGTCCCAGCCCGCTAGGTGCGCCCTGCGGGACAACGGCTAAGGCGGTTTACATGACACATCGAACCAGGCGTATCACGCGCCTTCTGGGCGCGATCGCGGCCGGCACGCTTCTGTTCGCCGGTTGTAGTGCCAATAGTGCATCCTCCGGCTCGGCGTCGCCCGAGCCGGCCAGCGCCGAGGAGTCCGCCGAGGGGACCAGTGGCGATGACACATCGGCAGCAGATTCCTCGGCCGGGTCGGCGGGAGACGTCATGCCTCTCTCCGAGATCAAAGTCGCGTTGGTCAACGGCGGGCCGCATCCGTACTACGCATCGTGGCCCGATGCCGCAGCGCAGGCAAAGAAGGATTTCGGCCTGGCGGACGTCACGTTCGATGACACGTCGGAGTGGGACCAGACCAAGCAGAATGCGCTGCTCGACTCCCTCGCTGCCAGGGGCTACAACGCGTTCGCAGTGTTCGGCGTGTCGCCCGCGGACATTAACAGCACGTTCGAGCACCTGCGTGACGAGGGATTTGCGGTTGGTTCCGTCACGTCGTGCCCCGCCGGTGACAAAGACAGCGCTTACTTCTGCTTGTCAACGGACGTAGAACAGGCGGCCTACGAGGCGACGAAAGCGCTGATCGACACGCTCGGCGGTGAAGGCTCGATCGTTCACGTGACCGGTCTGCTGGTCGATTCGAACACGCAACGGCGCATTGAGGGTGTCGAGAAAGCCGTCGCCGAGTCCAACGGCAAGATCAAACTCGTTCAGCACATTTCCGACATCGACAATGACCTCCAAACTGCTGAGAAGGCCGTCACAGACCTGCTGGTCTCGCGTGGATCTGAGGTTGACGGCATCGTTGGTACCTCCACGGTATCGGCCGAAGGCGCTATTGCCGCCGTCAAGAAGGCCAATCTGCCGATCAAGATTATGGCGATCGACGATACCGAGCCTATCCTCGACGGAATCCGTGACGGGTCTGTCGCCGGAACGATGGTGCAGAATCCATGGGGCCAGGCCTATGTTGGCGCGTACGTAGTCGCGAAGCTGCAAAGCGGGCAGTGCACGATCAATGAAGATGGCATCTATGTCGACTCCGGGTCATTTCTCGTAGGCAAGGATAATGTCGATACGTTTGACGCCAAGCGGATCGAGAAGTCGAAATCGCTGATCGACGATTTTAACAACAAATACCTGACATGCAAGGGCTGACGGCTACCTCCTAGCCCATACGAGGATTGTGATTCGTGCACCGGCGTATGACTCGCAGGGTCTCGTTAGCGGCGCGGTATCCGACTGCCGAGACCCTGGTGCCGAGGGTCGTTGGCCGGAGCTCCGCGGGCCCGGTGTTCCCTTCGTGGCGCCCACTGCGCACAGTAGTTCGGCGGTTCCGGGCGATCATTTCGTTGGGGCGCTCGGTCCTGAATTCAAGCGGCGACGAACAAGGACTTCGGAAGAACGAGGACTCCATAAGTGGCAGGACTAGGGCTGGCGATCAACGCGAGGACACTGATCAATCGAAGTAACGCTCAACTGTGGGTGCTCGCGTCATTGGTCGTGTTGATTTGGTTCGCATTCACTTTGGTGGATCCGAACTTCGCAAACAGTGTGTTTGTAACATATCCATTGTTACGTGACGCCGCTACGTTCACCGTCGTGGGTCTCGCGCAGATGACGGCGTTGTCGATCGGGCACATGAATCTCGCCGTGGGAAGAATGGCAGCTGTCGCCGCGATGGTCGCGGGGATATCTTTCCAGTTCTTCGGTGCCAGCCTGCTGGTGGGCGCGCTATTAGGAATCGCAGCCGCGGCGCTCCTCGGCGTGTTAACCGGAGTGATCATTGTTGTTTCGAATGTGAATTCGTTCATCGTCACGTTAGCGATGGATTTCCTGTTGGTTGGGTTCGTCGCACTCGTATATACTCGATTGACGACGGCGGCGGCCTTCACGGTCAAACCGGATGGCATGAAATATTTGGGTCGTGCATCGTTAGCGGATATCTGCGCGGGCCCTGTATGCGGGCCCAGATTCATGCCGATGTTGCTGATCCCGGCTCTCGTCATCGTGGGTTATATGATCTGGATATACCGACGTTCTCGATTCGGCCGGGAGCTTATCGCTATCGGTAACAGCATGCGAGCCAGCGCCGCCGCCGCCATTCCGACGCGACGGCGTGTCATTCAAGCCCACGCATTGTCGGCAGCGCTAGCCGGCGCCGCGGGCATCATGGTGGTCATCAGCAACGGCGCAGCCACGGCCGCCATCGGATCCGAATTTATGATTCCGTCTTTCCTCGGGCCTTTGCTCGGCGGAACGAGCCTGCTCGGCGGAGCAGTATCGGTAATAGGAACCATCTTCGGAACGCTTCTGACATTTGTGTTGAGGTCCGGACTGACGACACACGGTGTCGGCCTGGAAGCACTCAACATATCGCTCGGCGTGCTGCTCCTGCTGGTGCTGTCCGTCCAGAGCTTTAGCCGCATCAGGGGACAGATGCGGATGGCGAAAGCGAGAATGGTCAGGGTGAGGGCATCGGCGGCAGGGAGCAGACGATGAACTCCCGTCGCATCAGGCTGCCGATTCACGAGGCGACACTGATCCTGGTCATCGTCATCGCCTACCTCGTGCTCAACGGTACATCGAGTGGCACGCTGCTGAGCGAGGCAGCGTTTATCGGCCTGCTTGGCTATTTGTCGCTGTCGATCGTCATCGGCTTTTCGCAGTTGACAGTCCTCGCCGTGGGCCAACTCAATCTGGCGGTGGGGCCAATGGGTGGCACCGTCTGTGCGGTGGCCGCTGTATTGATGGCCAAATATCAACTGCCGGTGCCAATCGCGCTGATCATCCTGATCGTCTTGGCTGTCGCGCTCGGAGCCGTCAACGGCTTGTTGGTCAACCTGACAGAGCTGAACAGCTTCATCATCACACTGGCGACGATGACCGTATTCGTCGGAGTTCAATACGGCCTCGTAGGGACGTCGACGGTGAGCAGTTATTCAGCCGCGCTGAAAGGGTTCGGTAGTACGAACATCGGAGGCGTACCCCTCGTCTTTCTTGGTGTGCTGCTCTTCGCTGGCGCGCTGTCGGTCTTCTATCGGAAGACCCGGTTGGGACGTCGCTCGCTTGCCACGGGAGCGAACAGCCAGGGCGCGTTTCTCCTCGGCATCGTGAACAAGCGTTCCGTCCTCGTTGCTCACACCCTGTCTGGACTGTGTGTCGGCGTCGCTGCGCTCCTGGTCATGACGTCAGCATCGGGCATTAACCGGTCGGTAGGAGGTGACTGGCTGCTCTTGAGCTTTGCGGCGCCGATCATCGGCGGCATCGCACTGTCCGGCGGGAGAGCACCGGTGCTAGGCACACTGCTGGCGGCCACCCTTCTTCGGTTGATCGACGTCGCGCGGTCCACCTATGCGCTGGATCCGAGCTGGGTGAACTTCGTCATCGGTGGCGTGGTGCTCGTCACCGTCGCGCTGAGCGAACTACGTCGACGCACAGCCGACAGGAGGGTTCGGATCGGATGAACGCCAATCAGCCGTCGCTCGCTGCCGAAGGCATCGTCAAAGAGTTCCCCGGTGTCAAAGCGCTGGCGGGCGTCGACTTGCGATTGATGCCGGGAGAAGTGCACGCACTGCTCGGTGAGAATGGCGCTGGCAAATCAACCCTTATCAATATTCTGACGGGTGTTCTCCTGCAGGATGCCGGCACGGTTCGGTTGCGTGGCGTGCCAATCATTTTCGGTTCTGCGCTGGAGGCGTCCCACGCCGGAATTGGCGTCGTGCACCAGGAACACAACTTGATCCCGGGCTTCACCGTTGCGCAAAATATTTGCATGGCCAGCCCACCAACACGGTACGGATTCATCAATAGCGTCGAAGAAATCCAAACGGCAGAGCGCGCATTGACCCGTCTCGGTGTTTCTATCGACCCACACGCGTTGGTCGATAACCTGAGTGTCGCACAATTACGAATGGTTGAGATCGCGCGGACCTTGGCGTTTGAAAACCGGGTAATATTCCTTGATGAGCCTACGGCATCGTTAACACAGCGCGAGGTCGAAACCCTTCTAGGGACTATTCGGCGCCTCCGCGATGACGGTTGCTCGATTGTCCTCGTCAGCCACAAGCTGGAGGAGGTCTTCGCCGCTTGCGACGTGGCGACCATTCTGCGCGACGGCGCGACCGTCGTGCGGTCTCAACCCCTCACTAGCACCTCACGCGATGAGATTGTCAATGCGATGGCCGGTAGGACGCTGGCGCAACGCGAATATCAGCTGCGCGCGATCGACCGTTGCACCACACCGATGCTTGAGATTGTCGACCTGGAGACGCCGGCGACGACAGAGCAATGCTCGCTGATCGCGTATCGTCGCGAGATCGTCGGTCTTTACGGCCTGGTCGGAGCCGGCCGTAGCGAGCTCATGCGGGCCGCGGTTGGGCTGGATCGCAAGACCGGCGGAACCATACGACTTGCGGGCACGCCGATTACGACGGCTTCCTTCAGTCAGGCATTGCATAAGCACCGCATCGGCTACGTCTCGGAAGACCGTCGCGGCGAAGGGCTCTTTCTCAATCTCGACGTCGCCAGAAACGTCGCAGTGACGGTATGGCAGCGACTCGCAGGCCGGTGGCGGGGCGTGTCCAGTCGCGCCGAAATGCGAATCGCCGATCGTTATCGCGAATCGCTGGACATTCGCGTCTCCTCTGTGCGGCAGACAGTGGGGCAGCTTTCGGGCGGAAACCAGCAGAAAGTGAGTCTCGCCAAGTGGCTGGCAGCGCAGGCGGACGTGCTCGTCATTGATGAGCCGACTGCGGGCATCGACGTTCGAACAAAAGCCGATTTCCACCAACTGATCACTGACCTGGCGGATCAGGGCACAACGATTATTCTGATCTCCTCGGATCTGCCCGAGATGATCGGCCTGGCTGATCGTATATATCTGATGCATGAAAATCGTGTGATCAGTTCGCTGGACAACACTAAGGAATACGCGACCATGAGTAAACAGATCATGGGACTCATCTACGCGGCCGGCCCATCAGTGGAAGCTGTCGAGGACCCGGAGCCGCAATCGTGATGGGACACGCTGATGCTCACTGACATCGATGAAGACCTTCAGAAACAGGAGGAAATCACCCAGCGCCTCAAACGCTACGTATGGCGTGAAACAATTGAGCCGCTCATCAGCGATGACCTCGTCGCCGAGCATCGGCGGGACCCTTTGGGCCTCCATTCGGTCCATCTGGATATGGTGCTAACCTTCCTGCGGGATGACCCAGTGCCTTCTGAGCCTCGACTGGTCATTGTCATTGTCGAGCCGGAGACCAGTTGGTGCATCGGAGAGTTTTCGCGGGAACCTGGCACCGTCGTCTACTGTCGCCCGACATTGTTCTTCTCCGTCGAACAAATCGAACACGCGATTTTTCTGGAGCGGCTCGAGTTGGTGCGACGAGCGTACGCGCACTGCTGATGCACGAAGAATCTTAGGGAGGCGGTCGTCATGGGCAGAGTGGTGTTGGATGCGCGAGATTACGAACCGAAACCGATCGTGGGTTACGCGGATCAGGTCAGCGTCGAGGCCGGTGACGACCTTACCTTTTACGTCAGCTGTGACGGGGCTGACAGTTACGATGTCTCGATGGTGCGACTGATCCATGGGGATCTGCACTCCGCCGGTCCGGGCTTCAAAGAGCAGAAGATGGCCGAAGGTGCATTCTTCGGCCTCCCCGGTTTCGCGCAAGAGACGCAGATCGGATCGTGTTCCGCCAGTTGCGAGCCGCTGTCGGTCGACTGGACAAAGGGATTGTCGCTGTGGCTGCTGGCCTGCCCAACGAAGCCGAAGGCTGGGCACGATCAAACCATCATGTCGCAGGAGGCCGCTGAGGGCGGCTGCCAATGGCGCCTGTTTCTCGATGACGGCGGCCATGTCGTCTTCGAGGCAGCGGCCGGGACACAGCGGGTACGACTGGCCACCCCCATGCTCACCAGAATCTGGTATGCCCTGGCTGCGGTCCTCGACCCGGTCTCGGGAACCGTGAGTGTGGTCCAGCAGCCGGTGATCGAGCCATTTAATGGTCGGCTCGCCTTCCGCCATCCCGACATCGATATGGGCGCCCGGGGAGTCGCTCCCATGACGGGCCTTCCCTCGGATCGGGGGCGTGTGCTGGTCGGCGCGGCCTTCTCTCACATCGATGACCGCGGGAGAGTCCGCTTCGGCGACGTGTTCAACGGTAAAATCGACCGCCCGCGTATTACCAGCGGCGTGATACCGGTCGAGGGTGACCTGGAGCCCCTCTTCTCGCGGCGGTTGCCGGGCGGCACCGTCCTGGCGTGGGACTTCCACGCCGGCATCACGACGGCCGGCGTGTCGGAACACCGACGTGTCGTCGACGTGAGTGGTTCCGGCCATCACGGTGAACTGATCAATATGCCAGCTCGAGCGATGACCGGATACAACTGGAATGGTTCCGAGTTCGACTACCGTCACGCCTCGGATCAGTACGGCGCCATTCACTTTCATGACGATGATCTGATCGATTGCGATTGGACGGAATCATTCACCGTCACGATCCCGGGCTCCTGGCCCAGTGGTGTGTATGCGGCGAAGCTACGGGCCGACATTGACGGTGTGCTGGAAGAGGACTACGTCGTTTTCTTCGTTCGGCCCGGGCTGGCCGCTACCCCAGCTAAGATCTTGCTGGTCATGCCCACCGCAAGTTACCTGGCGTACGGCAACGACTTGATGGCCACAGACTCGGCGAACGTGGAGGTACGCACCGGCTCGGTGCCCCACCTACAAGAGCAGGAGTTGGCGAGGAATCGTCACCGCGAATACGGCGTGTCGCTCTACGATCACCACTCTGACGGATCCGGCGTCTGCTACTCGAGTTGGATGCGTCCCTTGCTGACTGTGCGTCCTAAGTATCGGCACTCCATGAGCAGGGTCTGGCAATTCAACGCGGACTTGCACCTGCTCGACTGGTTCGACGCCAAAGGCTACGACATCGACGTCGCCACCGACCATGACGTCCATGAATTCGGTTCGGAGCTATTGGACAACTACCGCGTGGTCGTGACGCCGTCACATTCAGAATATACGAGTGGGCGGATGCTGGACGTATTCCATTCCTATGTCGCTCATGGCGGTCGCCTGATGTATTTGGGCGGTAACGGATTTTACTGGACAACGGCATTTTGGCCGGAAGATCCGCGAGTCATCGAAGTGCGGCGATGGGGTGGCATCGAAGCATGGACTGCGATGCCCGGAGAGTACTACTTGAGTACGACCGGTGAGCTGGGTGGCCTCTGGCGGAACAAGGGGCGCGCTCCGCAAAAATTGACGGGCGTTGGCTTCGTGGCGCAGGGGCTCGATCTGTCGACATACTACGTGCGTAACGAGGACAGCTTCACCGACTCCGGTTCTTGGATCATGGCCGGTATTCCCGACGATGCGCGCATCGGCGAATATGGTCTGGAGCAGGGCGGCGCCGCTGGTATCGAGGTGGATTGGTACGACCCGCAGCTAGGTTCACCAGGCTGGGCGTCGGTGGTGGCTTCCAGCGAGGGCCTGTCCAGGCTGATGATCGAAGTGCGTGAGAATCATGGGCAGGCGTCGGCGTTCATGGGTGGTGACATGAACCCGAAAGTTCGGTCGGATGTGGTGTATTTTCGGGTGCCTGGAGGAGGCGCGGTGTTCTCTACAGGCTCTATCGCCTGGTGTGGGAGCCTGTCGTATAACAATTACGACAACTACCCGTCAAAGATCATGACGAATGTTGTGGAGAGATTTTCTAACGACGATGCGCTCCCGTAACGCACGATCGTTCACGTGACAGAGGCGTCTTCAGTTTCTTTGCAAGTTACTAGACTTTTAGATAGAAGGCAGTTCGATGCTGAAGAATATCGATTCGATCATTGACCCGGAATTGTTGCATACGCTAGCCGAAATGGGACATGGTGATGAAATTGCTGTAGTGGATCGTCATTTCCCTGCGCGTTCTAAGAACGGCCGCGTGCATTATCTGCGCAGTTTGGGATGCGGCCAAGTCATTAAGTCAGTACTTACCTTGTTCCCCCTGGACGGGTTCACGGCGAGACCGGTCATCAGTATGGCTGTGCCTGCCGAAGAGTGGGCACAAAGCTCGGTGCAGGGAGAAGTGCTAGACATATGCCGCAAAGCGTCCAGCCGCCCGCTGGAATACCACGCCATGGAACGAGACGAGTTCTACCGCCGTACTGAGACTTGTTTCGCGGTTGTCGCCACGGGCGAGAGTCGGCCATACGGCTGCTTCATTCTCACCAAGGGCGTCCTGCCGGAATTCGGCCCATACATTCGCTCCTGACGCCCCTACGGCGTGAACACGCGCCACGCGGAAACACCGTAGCGGCGCTGTCAACGGCGGTCGAGTGATCGGGCGAGGTCAGCGGCTGCCGCGGTCACAAACATGGCCGGATGTTCCAAGGCAGCAGCACTCGAGCCCGCGCTTTCGCTGGCGGATCCAGCGGCCACGAGCCCCGCCGCGTTCAGCTGGTGCTCAGACAAACTCACGGTTCCGGCGATTGCAGCCACCGGAGTGTTTAGCTGCGCGGCCAGTTGTGCGAGCGCGACGGGCGCCTTTCCCTGTAAGGACTGCAAATCGAGTGAACCTTCACCGACGATGACCAAGTCTGCCCAGCTTACCTGAGTGGCAAGCTCGAGATCGTGGGCGATGGCGGAAAAACCCCCCATCAGCTGTGCATGTAGCAAAGCGTGAAATCCGCCAGCGAATCCACCGGCGGCACCGGCGCCCGCCACGCGACGGAGATCCGTCCCGGTCAGATCCGCGACCACCGCGGCGAACTGCGTCATACCAGCCTCCAGAGCTTCCGCAGCTGCGGGATCTGCGCCCTTCTGCGGGCCGAAGACCGTAGCGGCGCCATGGCCGCCGATTAGCGGGCTGGCGACATCGCAGTAGACGTGTATGCGCGCCTCGGACAGCCGAGGGTCCAACCTCTCGAGGTCGATGCCTTCCAAATATTGCAGGAAATAGCCTCCCGGAGGCAATTCGTTCCCAGCGGAATCTAAGAATCTCGCCCCCAGAGCTCTAAGCGCGCCCGTCCCGCCGTCCGTTGTGGCGGACCCTCCTACCGCGACAACAATGGTGCTGACATCCTCTCCGAGCGCTTTGATGATCAATTCACCGGTACCGAACGAATCGGCAGCGAGTGCGCTCGTGACTGAGGGCGTGATCAACGCTAGCCCGCTGGCTGCCGCCATCTCGATAATCGCAGTATCTTCGCGAACGGCCCAATTGGCACGGACGCGTCCGCGAAGCGGACCCGAAACCGTGTTGGATCGACGCTGCGCGCCTGCGGCGATGAAGCAAGCCACTGTGCCCTCGCCACCGTCCGCGACAGGTATGGTGCGAATTTGCGCGTCGGGCCAAACCTGCGCGATTCCGTGGGAAATGGCCACCGCCGCCTGGATGGCGGATAAGGTACCGCGGAACTTATCGGGCGCCACGAGGACCCGCGGGTGACGATTCGAAACATGGGGCGTCACGCGGAACCTCCCCGAGTCGGCGCGCATGACCCTGCACGGCCGTTGTTCCCCGGCTCGACATCGTCATTGCGGTGAAGCCCGCCACAGGAATTACGCCGGATCATTGGAAGGCGTACCGGACGTCTTGCGAGTGACCAGCCTGGGAGTCAGCACCATCGACGTCGGCTTGAATTTGCCCTCGGCCTTCAGTTGGGATATTAACAGCTCGACAGCCAGTTTCCCCATACGTTCAATGTCTAGGGATACTGTCGTGAGGTGGAAAATGGCGGAAGTTGCGAGGTCAACATTATCGAAGCCCGCCACCGATATATCTTCGGGGACTCTCAATCCGTGCTCCAGCACGGCCTCTAAAGCACCGATCGCGACTGTATCGTTGACGCCCACCACCGCTGAAATCGGGAAACCTTGATCAAGCCAGCTACTCACGGTCCGATAGCCATTCTGTCGCCCGAACGGTCCGCGCGAGACGAAGGCCGTGGCGCCTGGATGCTCCGCGATGACTTCTTGGAAGCCACGCTCGCGGTCCATGGCATTCGTCGCATACGAGGGGCCACCGATGAAACCGATATGGCGGTGCCCGAGAGAAATTAGGTGTCGGGCAAGCTCTTTGGCACCCGACTCATTATCCGAGACCACGCTGCTGAAACGGTCAGAGGATGGACGTCGATTGGCGAATACAATGCGGCGAGGATCTAGCAAGACCTTCAATAATTCGTCTTCCTGGCCGCGGCCAGAGGCGTTGATGATTCCATCGAGTCCTTGGCGGCTTAGCCGCTCGATACTGGAAACGGTGATATCTATGTCGTCATCGGTGTTACAGATGATGACGGTATATCCGAGGGCGCGGGCGCTGAGCTCGACGGAGCGTGCTAGTTGCGGGTAGAACGGGTTGGTCAGGTCGCTGACCAGCAATGCGATGAGGCGCCACTCGCCAGTCACGAGGGCGCGGGCAATCGGCGACGGTCGAAACCCCAGCTCGAGCATTACTTCTTGAATTCGTGCACGGGTCATGCTGTTCACGTCCTGCCCGCCACGGAGAACTCGTGACACGGTCGAAACCGAGAAGCCCGCTGCGGTCGCTACATCGACGATGGTCGGTGCGCGTCCGCTCCTCCGGTCGCTCGGTTCATGCATGCTATTGTCCTCCGTCGTGGTTAAGTGGCTCAATCATGCGAGCTTTCGAACGTCTGCTACGTCAAAGATTCGCATATCGTGACTGGGGATTATCTGCGCGCCGTAGGAGTTCAACTTTCGCCTCGATCGTTCGCACATGTCTACGTCGACATGGAGACCGACAGGTTGCTTTGGATCCAAGTTCTCGCGGACCATTACGAGATCCCCGGCGAAACATGTCAGTCCATCGGCGGTTTCGATGAGGACTCCGGAGGAACCCGGCGTGTGTCCCGGAAGGTGAATGAAGTCTAGCCCAGGTGCAATGGTCGTGTCTGCTGATATGGATTCGATTCGCTCAGCATCGAACTGCGGCGGATAGTGGTACTTTGGCGCGAAGTATTCCTGTCGCATCAACGGAGCCGTCGGATCGCGGTAGTAAGACAACTCTTGCTGGTGGGCGTAGATCGTAGCATTTGAGAATAACCTGTCATTTCCGACGTGATCGTAGTGCAGGTGAGTGTGCAGGATGATGTCGACGTCACTGGGACTGCTCCCTATCGAGCCCAGCAGCGATTGCAGGTGTTGCTCGGGTGTGCGCCATATGCGTTGCGGATAGGCGGAATTGATGACGTCAGGATCGGCAAACCCGGTATCAATCAGTACGGTAGCGTCGCCCCGTAGCAGTAGCGCTGTATGCGGGATGGTGACCTCGTGACCCATGCCGTTCAGATAAGTCAGCATCGATTGGTCAACCGCGCTGCAGCCGGTTCGCAGCGCCCATACTTCCCATGTGCTCATGAGGCACCCCCAATCACGCTGCTGTGTACCCGCCGTCGACGACGAGTGCCGTACCGGTCACGTACCGTGCTGATGCTGATGCAAGATACCTGACAGCCGCCGCGATATCGTCCGCGGTGCCGATTCCCATCGGATGGTTGGCTGCGTCCTGAGCGCGAGCCGCTTCCGGGTCTGGCGCAGCGTCGAAGAACTGTTGCAAGAGCGGCGTGTCGATTGATCCTGGGCACACCGCATTCACTCGAATCCCGGCCGACGCATGGTCCAGGGCCAGACATCGCGTGAGATTGATAATGGCGGCTTTGGAAGCGGCGTAGGCGGCGTACTCGCGGAACCCCACTAGCCCTGCCTCGCTCGCCACATTGACTATCGAACTGTTCTCGACCTTCCTCATCAGGGGAATGACGGTGCGACACAAGAGAAAAACGGAGCGCACATTGGTCGCGAAGACCAGATCCCACTCCTCCGGAGTGGTATCCAACACCGTGCCCATTCGTGCGATGCCGGCGCTGTTGACAAGTGTTGTGGGTGCACCCAGGATGTCATGAGCGGCGGAGACGAATGTCGTCACCTGCTCGGCGTCGCTGACATCGCAGCATGCGGCGTAGATCGCGGCGCCGGTCTGAGCGCGGATTGATGCGGCGGCGTTTTCGAGACCCGCCGAGTCTATGTCCGTCATCGCCAGCGAGGCCCCATCCCGGGCGAAACGATACGAGATCGCCTTACCGATACCCGAGGCCGCGCCCGTGACGAATACGATATCGTCCATTAGCCGGCCCCGTTCGAATAGTCGGCAACGTCGGCGAACGCTTCTTCATAGGCCGATGCGATTTTTGCCAGGTCGGCGTCGGTCAGGGCGGTCGAGAGATTCGCCATGCCGCGCGGGGCAGTATAGACACCGTGGACCAGCAGGCGACGGTGCAATCGTTCATTGAGTTCGTGCCGACCTTCGCGTGCCTGCGCGGCATCCCGAGGGGCGTCAGCGAGGAAATGAACGTGAAAAATTGATCCCGCGGATGTGAGACTCACCGTCAGTCCGCTGGCACGTGCGGCACTGTGGACGGAGTCGATCAGCCTGGATGCCCTGTTATTTAGCTGTGCGATGGCGTCATTCGTGAGCAATTGCATGCTTGCGAAGCCTGCCGCCATCGTAGCGACGTTGCCGTTGAAGGTTCCCGAATGCTTGAGAGACGGACCCGTTTCTGCCGATATGCAGTGCAGAATGCTGGCGCGCCCGCCCACTGCTCCGACCGGAAGGCCTCCCCCGATGATCTTGCCCATCAGTACGAGATCGGCGTCTAGCCCAAGCAGGTCGTTCGCGCCGTGGAATGCCCAACGTAAGGCCTGGATCTCGTCCAGCACGAACAGAGCGCCAGCCCGTCGGGCAGCGCCTGCGACCTGCTTTAAATAGGTTTCTGATGCGGGGATCACGCCCGCACTTCCGAGGAATGGTTCAATGAACACGGCCGCAGTCGTGTCATCGATAGCCTCACGCATCGCCTCGATATCATTGTACGGGACGCGCATCACGTGCGGGTTCGGGTCAGCGAACAGATAACCTGTGCCGTGGTAACCACCGTCAATGAGAACCAATTTCGAGCGCCCGGTCGCACGGAACGCGAGGCGGGCGGCGAGTATCGCCGCCTCGCTACCGGAATTGGTGAAACGAACCTGCTCGACGCCAGGGTATCGGTTCGCGATGTGCTCGGCGAGAGCGAGCTGACTACGGTGCGGTGCCGGGTGGACTGTTCCAGTCCAGGCCGCATCAGTTAGTGCCTGTGTGATGTACGGGTTGGCGTGCCCGTGAACCAGGGCGGTGTAGTTGTTCAGCAGGTCGATGTACTCGTTGCCATCGATATCCCAGACATGCGCTGCCTTGCCCCTGTCGATAACAACGGGGTACGGCGCGAACCAGGCGACCGCCCGCGTCTCGCCGTTGGGAAATACCCGCAGCAGTCTCTCGTAGATCGCCCGCGAGTTTCGGGTCCTATCTGCGTAGTCAACGTCCATGACACTCCCTCGTCGTCGCCCAGTATCGCAGTGCCGCTGCGGTTGCAGCACCGCTTGACACCAACTCATCGCAGCCTATAACGTTACCGGAAGCGTTGCCATAGACGATCTGAAGGCCCAAACAACGCGAAGCGCCTCACATCTCACACCATCCGCGTACCGAGACGTTGGGTTGCGTTGCGCCACGTGGGGGAAGGATTTTCATGAAGACCAGCGACCCGGTTGTCATCACTTGCGCGCTCACCGGAGGTATGACGGTGCCCACGCAGAGCAAGGCCATACCACTCACCGTAAGTGACATCGTGCGCCAGGGCGTGGAAGCAGTGGCTGCAGGCGCTTCGGTCCTCCATGTGCACGTCCGCGACGAGGCGACCGGACGGCCGGTCGCGGACCAGGAGTTGTTCCACAAGGTGTTCATTGCCTTGTCTGCCGAGACGGACGCGGTTTTACAGCCGACGACCGGGGGCGGGCGAGGTATGACGGTTGCGGAACGGGGATCCGTGCTCCAATTCTCTCCCGAGATGGCGACCCTCAATGCCGGAAGCATGAATTTCGGCATCTATCCAGTTGCTGCTCGCGATCTTCCGTTTGAAGAGTGGGAGCGCGAGTATCTCGAGGGTACCAAGGACTATATCTTCAAGAATACCTTCTCAGATATCACGTATCTGGCGGAACTGATGAAAAGGAATGGTACTATTCCCGAGATTGAAATCTATGACGTGGGGCAGATTTTCAATATTCGACGGTTGATTGACGAAGGCGCCATCGTGCCGCCATTCAACCTTCAGTTCGTCCTTGGTGTCCTCGGGGGCAACCAGGCCGAACCGGATCAGCTCATTCATATGCTTCGCACATCCGAGAGGACCCTGCGAGATATCGATTTTAGCTGGTCGGCAGCAGGCGTTGGCTATCGTGGTGAGTTTGGCGTCGCGGCAATGGCTCTCGCCCTCGGCGGCAATATTCGTGTCGGCCTGGAAGACAATCTGCGTGTTCGGAAGGACAAGGAGGCGTTCTCGAACGCCGAGTTAGTGACGAAGGCAGCGGCCATGGCGGATTATTTCGACCGGAGACCAGCTACTCCTGCGGAAGCGCGTGTATTGCTCCACCTCAAGGGAGCCGACAAGATCGACATCTGACGCGCTTTTAGGCCGGTTACACGGTACTGAATTGAGGAGCGTTATGGATATCATTCCCCAGCTGGATCCAGAATTACGATCCATCGTGACAAGTTTGCCGGTCTTGGACCTCCGAGATATCGGGGCAGCACGCGACACTCTGCGCAGCATCTATGCCCAGACCAATACAGCGTCGACGCGGGAGTCTGTTGTCAGCGAAGATTACAAAGTTCCCGGGCTTGACGGTGAGCCGAGTGTCATTGTTCGGCTCTTCCGTCCCCGCGACGCGTCGGGGCAGATACCCTGTCTGATCTGGACGCAAGGTGGTGGCTACGTGCTGACCGCCCCGGATTTCGATGACCAGTTTTGCAGCGCGCTGGTAGATCTTCACCACTGTGCCGTCGCGTCGATCGATTGGCGGCGTGCACCTGAGCATCCTTTCCCCGGCGCGCTCAACGATGCCTATGCCGCGTTGGCCTGGGCAAGCGACCAGTCCAGCGACCTTGGCATCGACAAGGGTCGCATCGCGATCGGCGGACACAGCTCCGGCGGCGGTGTGACGGCGGCGTTGGCACTGATGGCGCGTGATCGGAATGAGTACCAGGTCTGCCATCAACTGCTGATCTACCCAATGGTCGACGCGAGCGGTGACACAGCCTCGAATCAACGGATTACGGATGAGCGCGTGTGGAACTGTACAAGCAATAGAATTGGCTGGGCGAACTACCTCGGAGAGGCCTACGGCGGGGACGAGATACCGGCATACGCTGCCGCGGCACGCGCGGAGGACCTGAGCGGCCTTGCCGACGCGACCGTGCTGGTGGGCGAATTAGATCCGCTCCTCGACGAGGATGTCAGTTACGCGCAGCGACTGATGCAAGCCGGCGTTTCGACTGAGTTGCACGTTTATCGCGCGGCACACCACGCCTTCGATCGGCACGCACCGACCGCCCGCATCACGCGCCGTTTCAATACCGATCGTGACGCCGCACTTGCGCACGCGTTTGTCGCGTGATTGCAGCGCTCCAATTGCGTGTTATCGCATGCAAGTCATGTCGTTGATTGCGGTGACCGTCTGCGGCCGCGGCTGGATAGGTGCTGTGGGGAGGACCGACTGTGGCGTGTGACAGCGGTGTGCCGGAGATCTGCTGGCGTCCGAGTGAAGACGAGCGGCGGCCGGCGTTGATGAAGCAGTTCGCCGAGGTCATCGCGACACGGACCGGCCGGGACATTCCCGACTACGACGCGCTTTGGCGATACTCGACTGACGAAACGGGTCAATTCTGGCAGGCGGCCGCCGACTACTTCGATCTTCGCTGGCACAGCGACCCGGGATCCGCGATCGATACACCCGTGATGCCGGGGGCGCGCTGGTTCGCAGGGGGCACGCTCAATTATGCGGAGCACGCGCTTGCGCCGGACCGTGGCCGCGGGCCGGACGACGTCGCTGTCATCGAGACCGATGAGTCCGGCCACGAACGCATGGTGACACTGTCGGAGCTGCGCGCCCTGGTGGGGGCTGCGCAGGCCGGGCTGGCGCGGCTCGGTGTCGGGGCGGGGATGCGGGTGGCAGCGCTCGTTCCGAACCGCTTGGAGGCACTCGTGTCGTTCCTTGCAACGGCCGCTCTCGGCGCGGTGTGGTCCTCCTGCTCGCCAGACTTCGGCGCGGCCTCCGTGATCGACCGGTTCGAACAGATCGAACCGACGGTGCTGATTGCCGTTGACGGATACACGTATGGCGGAAAGCGTTTCGACACGACAGGCACCGCCGAGCAGATCCGCGCCGCGCTGCCGGACCTGGCCGGATTCGTGCATATACCGTTCCGAGGCACCCCCGCTCCGGAGGGTGCGATCACCTGGGCCGAGTTGATCGCCATCCCGGAGGAGCCGACCTTCACTCCGGTCGAGTTCAATGATCCATTGTGGGTGCTGTACTCGTCGGGTACCACGGGACTGCCCAAGGCGATCGTGCACTCCGTCGGCGGAATCGTGCTGGAGCACCTCAAGATGTTGGCCCTGCACCAGGACTTGCGTCCCGGAAGCCGATTCTTCTGGTTCACCACCACGGGTTGGATGATGTGGAACTACCTCGTCGGGGGACTACTCGCCGGCGCGGCCGTCGTCCTTTATGACGGTAGTCCCGGCAGGCCGGATCTGATGTCGCTATGGCGGATGGCGGCGAAGTACCGAGTGGAATGGTTCGGCGTCTCGGCCGCGTTCATTCAGGCCTGCCGCGCCGCCGAGTTGAATCCCGCCGCAGAGGTGGACCTTTCTTGTGTGCGGGCCGTCGGGTCGACGGGCTCGCCGCTATCCCCGGACGGGTTCGACTGGGTGGCCGAGCGCATCGGGCGCGAGGTCCAGGTGGTGTCCCTGTCCGGAGGGACCGATGTGTGCACGGCGGTTGTCGGCGGTGCCCCGACTGTCCCGGTGTGGCGCGGGGAGATCTCGACGCGGATGCTGGGCGCGGCGGTCGAGGCATTCGATCCGTCCGGCAAGCCCTTGGTGGGGGAGGTCGGCGAGCTGGTGATCACCAAACCGATGCCTTCCATGCCAGTGCGCTTCTGGGGGGACGAGGACGGAAGTCGTTTGCGCGCCGCATATTTCGAGCAGTTCCCGGGCGTATGGAGGCACGGGGACTGGGTACGGATCAGCGACCGCGGGTCCATCCTGATCGAGGGCAGGTCGGATGCCACCCTCAACCGCGGCGGCATCCGCATGGGCACCGCCGAGTTCTACCGCGTGGTGGAGCACATCGACGGGATCGTCGACTCGCTCGTCGTCGACACGTCTTCTTCCCGTGGTCCCGGCGACCTGGTGCTGTTCGTGGTACTCGCCCACGGCGCCGATGCCCGGACCGTCATCACCTCGGTGAAAAGCACCGTGCGAGTAGCGCTTTCGCCACGACACATACCGGGGGTAGTCATACCGGTCCCGATGATTCCCCGCACACTGAACGGCAAGAAATGTGAAGTACCCGTCAAACGAATCCTCACCGGCGCAACCGTCGCCGACGTCATCTCACGTGACGCACTAGCCGACCCGGACGCGTTCGACACCTTCGTGGACCTCGCGCAGTCGGCGATACAGTCCAAGGCCCGCCACCCTGCGTCGTAGAGGTGAGATACCGAAGGCCTGGCTTTTCGGTCAAGCCCCTGCGAGTGATGTGTCGGTGATTTTCGAATTGGGTTGCCAGCGGTCGAGGATGGATCGCCGCGCCAGAAGCGGCTCGGTAGTAGACGGGATCGAGGTTCGCGGCTCGCAACACCGCGATCCCGGTGCGGCGTGATGCATATGAGATCGGCGGCATGCCCTGCGTCAGAAATTGCCGCGATACCGCGAGGTGAAGTCGGTGACAGCCTGCGCCGGAGTAGGAGCATGGGGTGCTCGTGCTGTGGTCAAGCCAGTGACCCGTAGGTCAGCCGGAACGGATCGTGTGGCGGCGTCGATGGCCATGGGGTTTGCTCCTTCGGACGGTGCGACGGACGGGCGTGTCATCGTCGGGACATCCCGGATTGGTCACTGGGTTGGGAGGCACGTGACCTGTAGCGGTCGGGGCGCTGGTGCGTCGCCCCACGGGCAGTCAGGCGGTCTTGCATCGTGTGGGCGGAGGCTTCGGCGCCCTGGTTGGCGAGGATTTGTTCGAGAACGGTTCGGGCGGGCCGGGTCTCGCGCTGGGAGCCGAGATTGTCGAGCCCGCCGTGGCAGGTGTCGGTGTCGATGTATGCATGGTTGGACAGGCGGCCGCGGGTCATGGCGACGTAGAAGGCTTCGCGTGTCATTCGCACCGTTGCGATCGTGTGCGTCGTGTCTGCGGTGACGCCCTGGCAGCGGTGCGCGGTGACGGCGTAGCCGAGTTCGATGTGGTCGGCGACGTAGTCGGCGGGGAGCGTGACGGGCTGACCGCCGTCCATTTCGGCGCGGATCGATCCGTCGCGGCGCACGGCGGTAACGGTGAAGACGGTGCCGTTCTTCACGAAGCCTTGGGCGAGCCTGCCGCGCTCGTCGATCTGGGCGCGCGGTGCCGTGCCATCGGGCAGGCGTCGGTCGACTCTGCGGGTGATGATGCGGTCGCCGATGCCGGCGACGGTGTTGTCGTGCAGTGGCACGCCTTCGGCTCTGACCCGTCCGGCTTCGATCAGGTCGGCTCGGACGGTGAGGTTCAGTGCCTGGACGGTTTCGTTGTCGGCGGCGACCAGCAGACTGGCAAGCCCTTGGTCGGTGTCTCGTTTCCAGGCTTGGTGGGCGGCGTGGATCATGGCGTCGGCATCTCCGTCGGTAAATCGGCCGTGTGCGGCGTAGGTGTCGAGCGCTTTCGGGTCGCCGTGGCGAAGCCGCAGCGACGCGTCCGCCTCCCAGGTGCGGACGGTGCCGTCGGGGTTGGTGAAGCGGCGGATGCCGGTGAGTTGCGGGGTGTCGGTTCGCTGTTCGGCCAGGAGCTGAAATGTGCCGCCGGCGCCGATCGCCGGGAGCTGGGCTTGGTCGCCGACGAGTAGTAGCTTCGCGTCGGACGCACGAGCCTGGGCGGCGAGGGCATTGAGTGTGGGCAGGTCGGCCATGCCGGCCTCGTCGACGACGAGTAGCTGCCCGGCGTGTAGCGCCCACCGGTCGTAGCGGGCCCGCGCGCGGGCGATCGCGGCGTCCATCCCGCCGGTGGGTGGCCCATCGGCGGCCGCCTGGCCGCGACGGCGCTCAAGGTCTGCGAGGCGCTGTGCTCGGCCGGGTTGGAAGCGTTGTTGGGCGAGCCATTGGGCGGTGTTCTCGGCGGCGATGTTGATTTCGGTTCCGAGTACCTCGGCTGCGACCGCCGATGTTGCCAGCCCTAGTACGGAACCGGTCCCGTGTGCACGTTCCCAGGCCGCGCGCAGCCCGGCCATGGCGGTCGTCTTACCTGTGCCGGCCGGGCCGATCAGAACATCACACACCCGGCCGGATGCGCAGATATTGCGCACCGCATCAGCCTGGTCGGGTGCAAGCCGGTGATCGCGCCCCGGTAGGGAAGCGGCGATGACGTCGTCAACGATATAGGCGGAAACCGTTGGTGCGGTGGTAGTTTCGGTCGCTTCCAGGAGGGCTTCTTCAGCGGCCAGCACCTCCAGTGAGGTGAATACTTCGGGTGCGTTATAGATCGATCTGCCCGTCGTCGCGTCAATCTCCGCGCCGACGGCGGGTGCGCTTGCAGCGTTGAGCAGGACGCTGCGCAGGATTGCGGCGGCCACGACCCGGCGCCGAACGTCAAGCAGATCGGTTTCGGTGTCGAACTGCAGCCCGGCGCATCCGATGGCTCGGCAGGTCGCGGCAACCAGATTCCACCGGGACCAGGTGGCGCGCTTCGCCTCGACCTGATCCAGCGCGGCAGCGGCGAGGATTTCGATCGCTTGCTCATCAACGCTGGTCGATGTCGCCAGCCGAGTCCGGGCAGCGGTGGCAGGCTCGGCGTCGGTCGAGCGGGTGGCGTCCGGCGTGCTTGCGGTGATGGCGCGGGCCCAGGCGCGAGCGTCGCTGCCCAGGATCAGATTGGCGCGCCGGGTCCACTGATCGGTGTATTCGGCGAGCGTCGAGACGTGTTTCGGCTGCCGGGTATCCAAGGTGGCCTGCTGCCGGATCCGCACCGCCTCCGGGCCGGTCGGCTGCCGGTGATGCTTTTCGACGAAGGCGTCGATCGCGGCATCCTTGGCGGCGGTGATCGCGGCGGTGCGCTGCGAGAACTCGGCGATCAGACTGTCCGGGATTCCGGCGAGTTCCCGGCGCGGGTTCCGGGCCCGTCCGCGCAACCTCGTCTCCCAGGCGACACCCAGTGTGCGCGTGAGGTTGTCGGCGAGCAACAGATCGTAGGTATCCGAGTGCGCGACCGACGCGGCATAGAGCGACTTCGAATCCAACGTGCGCCACTGGCCGTCCGCGACGGCTTGGACGCGGTTGACGATCGTCACGTGCGTGTGCAATTGGGGATCCCCGGCGCGTGAGTCGTGATGGTCGAACCCGGCGGCGATCAGACCGCGCACCGGCACGCGGGCGGCGCCGCCGTGCCCGATGCGAGTGCGCGCAACATCCCGTTCGATCAGCCGGATCGTCGACGCGACCGCCCGATGGTGTGCCTCGACGATCTTCCGCTGCATATCGGCGTCGGCCAGCGCCCACAGCACCGACACGGACTTCGGCACCGAGAACGTCAAGTCGAACCCTGCCACCGCGCCACGGGTATCCCGCGCCTTCTCGGCCGCGGTGATCGCGGCGACCTTCGCGTCGCGCACGACCGGCGGCAGGTCTGTCGGCAGTTGGGCGACTTTCGCGGTGATCCGATCAGCTGGCGGCGGTGTGTGCGGGTATTCGCGGCCCAGTGGGGCGCCGGTGATGGGGTCGTGGCCGGCGCCGAACAGCCGGGCCATCTGTTCCTCGGACACTGCCGACCCCACGGCAAGGCCGGCACCGTTATTCACGCCTGCCAGGCCCGCTCCGAGCCACACTCCGGCCGGGTAGCCGGCGTTCACGTAGTAGCGCGTCATCGCCGTCGAGCGGTCCGGTGCGTCTCCGCGTGCCGTGTGCCGCATCAGGTACTCGAACCCTGCCCCGGCGCTCATGCGCGACATCGACATCACCACACCTCAATAAGGTGCGCGCCCCGCGCGGTAGTCGCAGATTGTCGGTAGGCGCTGGTTGCGCCTTCGTCCCGCTACCATGGCGGATAGAAGGGCGCATCGCTCGGAAGCGGGGTGGTTGACGTGACAGCATCAGCTGATCTCGGAGCGGACGATTTCGACCGTCATATACCGATCGAAGAGCTCATGGAGAGGCAGGGCATTGGCCCGATCGCGTCAGTTGCTGATCTTGCCGACGACAACGCATTCGAATCGGACGAAGAACTCGAGGAGTTCCTCGCTGACCTCTACGCGTCGAGGCGAGCCAGCGTCGGGTGAGCGTCATTGTCGTCGACACCGACGTTGCCTCCCGAATCCTCAAGCGCCGTCTGCCGGCCGAGTTGGAATCGGAGCTGGATGGGCACACGCTCGCGATGAGTTTCGTGACGGTCGGCGAACTCACGAAGTGGACACTCGTGCGGAAGTGGGGTCCGAGTCGGCTGAGCACGCTGACCACGTTCATGCTCCGAGTTGGTGTCCTTCCTTACGATCTGGCTGTCGCGCGTAAGTGGGGCGCGCTGCTAGCCGCGGCGCAGTTGCGGGGGCGGCCTCGACCTCAAAATGACACCTGGATCGCCGCCTGCTGCCTCGTTGACGACCTGCCGTTAGCGACGCTCAACCGCAAGGACTTCGAAGACTTCGCCACCTATGACGGGTTGCGCCTGATCGGCTGACACGCCGTCGGGCACTGTGCATGACGTCAGGTGCAGCACGACGCCAATCATCGCTGATTACAAGTATGGCGATGGTGGCGTCGGGGACTGGCCAGGGGTAATATACTGGTTACTGGTGCACTGGCGGTGCCAATCGTGTGTGACTGATTTTGGGGCGCCCGGCGGAGGGCGCATCCCCGGCTTGCCAGGGCCGGCGCGCCGGCCGAACGTGCGGGGACCCACGTGAGGTGCACGGTGGCCGTGGGCCTGCCTCCGGCGGTTGCACTGCAGTGCTGCGAAGATGCCGAGCGTAGCCGTCGAGGATGCGGCAGTTGTCGACTCTTTCCCCCTCCGATTGCCTTAGATCCTCGCGAGACCCGGGGGCGGGCCGCTACACCCTCACCACCGCCGGCCGAAGTCTGGGGAAGGCTCCCACCCATGGATCACTGTGTGTCGGCCTCGTGCGATCGCGTTACGGTGCGCTGGTGAGCTGCTGCAGTTCGCACCACCACTCGAGCTTCGTCTTGCCGTCGATGACGGGCTTGGCGTTGGCGGAGCTGCTACTGGGAAGCACGAAGGCGTTACTGCCGCCGATGGTCCAGCGTTGTCGCCCGTAGGAGGGTACCGCGACGTCGTAGCGTTTGGCTGCCTGCTTCCCGACTCCCATTCCGTTGAACGCTATCCACCGGGGCGAGTGGTTCGCGACATGGGCGAGGACTTCACCCGTGTTCGAGAAGTCGAGGCCGTCGTCGTTGCTTTGGGCCACGTGCTTGACGAGATCGGAGATGCCGATGCCGTAGCCGAGCACCTCGGCGTCCTGGTCGGGTCGGAGCCGGTGTGGGGTGAACCCAGCGTCGTTGAGCAGCTTCCAGAACGCGTTTCGCGGGTTGGAGTAGTAGTGGCCGTTGCGAGCCGATAGCACAGACACCGCCGAGCCGACGAACACGACGTCGAGGTTGTCGGTGAGCAGATCCGGCAGCGTCTGCGATTGCATCATCGGCCCACGCTACGTGGGGCTCGTTACAGGTACCAATCCGGATATGCTCGCGATACATTTGACCGCCGAACGCATCCCGAGCGCATCCTGCTTCGATTTGACGGGATGCGCAGGTCACAGCCCTACAGGTCGCCGTGATGCGCACCGGCAGCCTCAGGATGCGTCCTGCTTCTTGGCTCAGGATGCGTCTGGGATGCGTTGCGCGGGGCCTGCTCACGGCGTGGCTGTGTCTGCCCAGCCGGAAGTCTGGTGCAGCCAGGTGCGGCCTCGGCTGGCGCCGGACAGTGCGGGGTCGATCAGCCTCGCGGCGAGTTCGGACGCGTCGGCTATAGAGCGGTACCGGGTGCATGCCGGTACGCGGGCGGCCAGCCTTGAGTAGCCGCGGCCCCAGTCGACAGGAACCGTGAACCGGTCTGGATGGGGCAGGCGGCGCCGTCGAATCTCGCTGGCCAGCGCGACAGATAGTGCGTCACCGTCGATGTCGTGCGTGGCGGCGAACGCAACAAGATCTACGAGATCCTTTTCCCGCGTCGACGGGCGGCCGACGTAATCGGCGAGCGTTGCGCAGACCTTGTCGGCGATCTGGTCGACCACGGGATACAGCCGAAACGGGTAGCTAGTGAGCCGTGGCAGGCGTAGTGCCGAGGCTGGTTCGGTGCTGGTCACTTCTGTGGTGAGCCCGGCGCCGGACGCGAGATCGACGTTCAGTGTGCCGCGCGCGTTGGCCCCAATGAACACGGCGAAGGACACCCGGTAGCCGTCCGTGTACGGCTGTGCGTCACCACCGATCGATTGCTGGTGGCCGACATATTCGAATCGGAAATGGTCGTGGAGGTCGATGGCGGCAAGCCGCCTGAGATCGGCCAATGCCGTGTCCAACGGATATCCCGAGCGGAACAAGTCGACGTCGCGGGTGGCGCGGGCTGTCGGTATTCGGGCCAATATCCCGGTGCCGCCCTTGAGTACCCATTCGGATTCGGCGCCGTCGGAAAATACGCGGCTGAGGAACCGGCGGAACGATTCGAGTCGGATGCGCTCGGCGATGGACAGCGCGGGCTCCTTGGCGGCAGCGGATTGGGCCGCGGCCTTGATCGCGGCCTCCACGCCGGCGGCTGTCGGGTAGCCCTCGGCGCTGGTCATCCGCGACTCCGGGTACGGCCGGCATACACTGGCGTGGCGTGCTGTACGGGGTGGTTGGTGTCGGTGTGGACCGCGTCGCCGATTGCGGTGGTGAGGGTCTTGAGGACATCCGGTGCGAGCAGCTGCTCGGATATCTGCTGTGAGAGCAGTTCCGTGATCCGGTCGACTCCGGATGCCCGAACCCAAGCATCGACGGCGTCGCGTCCAACAGCATCGGCCGCGTCGACGAGCGGCTGCACGGCAGCAGTTGCCGTTTGCGATGCCTGCTCCGAAATCGCGCGCATGACGCTCTGCACAGCTGGCAGGCGGGCGAGATAGTCGAAGCTCGCTGAGTCCAGGCGGCCGAGGACACCTGCCGCGACAAGCGGCCCGACCTCCGCGTCGGCGGCGATCCGTCCGGCGACGGCCGCGGCATCGATGCCGGCCACCGACTTCAGGCGTGCCAGCAGTGCCGAGCCGTCACCGGAAGCAAGCCCGTATCGCGCAGCGAACGGGCCGAGCAGTCGGGTGAACGCCTCCTCGTCGAGTAGGCCATGTCGGGACGCGTCACGCAGTGCGTCGGCGGCCAGGCTGAGATCGCCGATATCGTCGATGAGGTCGGCGATCGTGCGCTCGGTCGTCATCACCGGGAGCCCGGCGACAATCGTGACGTCCGCGGGGTCAAGTGTGCGCTGGCGGAAGCGGACTTCTGGGCGGCGACTCTGCCGGCGCCTGGGGCTGACGAAATCGTGACGATCCGCTCGGAGGTCACCGACGCGATGGAGTGATGCCGCGGATGCGCCGGCGATGACGATGCCGTCCGGCCCGTCGCCAAGACGTACCTCGGCGAACCGTGTGGGTTCCGCGGAAAGCCATGCTGCTCGCAGGTCATCCAGCGGCGTCTCAGGCACGCCGGCGTCCAGGTAGATGCCGTGGCTCAGCCGGCGCAGATGCCCCGCATCGGCGAGCCGCGCGAGGTGAAGTCGCGAAACACCGACCTGCGCGGCCTGCGCCGTGGTGACCATGCCCCACTGGCCGGCCGTCACCCCAGCCAGTTTCCGTAGTGCCTCCATCGCCTTCATACTGCAATAGTATCAGGCCTATTGTTACAATCGTAGATCTTAGTCTTTGCTCTTGTTTGAATCTTGGCACCAGTGATCCTCACGCTCGGCGCGCAGCAATCTTCGCGCCGGATACAAAGACGGCGGAAATTCCTTCGCGGAGCGCATCCTGAACGCATCCTGGCGCCGATGCAACAGGATGCGCAGGTCACGGCCCTGTACAACGTCAGGATGCGCGCGGCGCTTCTCAGGATGCGCTCCGCATCCTGAGCCAGGATGCGCTCAGGATGCGTCTGGGAAGCGTTCAGGAAACGGTCGCTGGCGACGCTGCCCGGCATGGACACGCAATGGCAGAAGCGGCCGCCCGCCACAGGGTCGGCGCACAGGTGTGATTGGGAAGCTGCGCTCGCATCCGGTGATCCGGCGCAGCAGTGGGCGGCGTCATGTTCGATCGCCGCGGTCGTCACCGCCCGGGACAGGTGGACGGATTCGACGGTATTTCACGAAGCAGCGGTTGGCGCGTTCGAAGCGGCCACGGCAAGTCGCGTCACCGACAGGGTCGTCGCCGGTATTGGCGGCGCGCGCCGAGCGGTCTATTGGGAACGGCAAGCAAGGGTTCGGTTGGTGCCACCCGTCTCGTACCGTGAGCACCGCTGGGAGTCGGACCTGCGCGTCGAGCGTCATCCCATCGCGCTCCTGCCCGCCCTCGAGGAGACGTTTTCCGGCGCAGAGCGCCGCGCTGCCCCCGGATCTCGTCTTGCCCCGCGCATCGGAACGCTGCTGCGATCCGCAGGTTGGCGTTGGCGAGCAAGACCGGCGCTCGTCGCCTCCGACGCAATCGATGACGTGTGCATTTTCGGCCGCGACCGAGCCGGCGCCAGCCTGGCCGCCCGCTACCCGATGCTGCCGGCCGTGGTGGTCAGCGGCATAGTGCTCCTTCTCGCCGGGTCGCGGCAACGTGACGGACTCGGTTGGCCGGGGATCGTGTGGCTCGAGTCGCACGATGGTTGGGCGTCCGCGATCGCAGACACCGGAACCCAGTCGGTAGTCGCGTCCCTCGTGCAGGGCAAGCGCGCCCGGCCCGTCAACGCGATCGCGGTGACAGATCCCGTCATAGCAGCGTGCCCTTCCCAGCGAAGAGATGAGCGTGCCCGAGCCCACGCCCGTGAGAGCGCCACGACGTTGGCGGTGGCGTCATGATCAGCCCGGCGCAACGCTACGAGGCCGCGGCAGTCGACGCATTGTCGGCGGCACTGTGGTCATCGGCCGACGCCGACCGGCTGTTCGCGATCGTCCGGCCGCGCGACTTCCACCCCGTCGACGACACGATCACGGCAGCCATGTTCGATCTGCGCCAACGTGGCATCGGCTGGGACGATCCATGGCTCACGGTCGAGAATCTGCGTGCATGGCGGCAGCGCTGGAAGGACCGTGTCGACTCCGGCAGGTTCGGCCAGCCGAGAATCGACACTCCGATCGAGGACATCCTCGACCCAGACCGCTGGCCGCTGCGGTTCGCTTCCCGGCCGCTCGTCTCGGGCCGCATCTACGACGTCCTGACGCATATCACCACCGGTGACGTCGGGCAGGCTGCGGGCGAGATCGCCGCCGTCCGCCGCCATGAGGTCGCCGAGGCCACGATGCAGACCGTGCACCGGATCCTCGAAAACCCGCCGCCCGGATCGACCCACGCCGAACGCCAACAGGCCGTCACCCGCGTCCTGCACGACTACCGACGCGACATGTCCGCGACCCACCTCTACCCGCAGCGGCCGGCGGCCCGCGCCTCTTCCGCGCTTCCGGATCTACGCCGATAACCAGCCCTCACCCACTACCGCGCGCGCCGCGCACCACCTTAGGACAGTAAGTACCCGGTCCGCGCCGGGCTTGGAGTCAAGGAGGCTTCCGATGAGGTATCTCGACAGGGCGTGGGCCCGGGCGGGCGCATTTCTGATGGACGATCCGCTCTCGGGCGGGGACACGGTGACGATCCCCGGGTTGGCGCGGTTCAAGGGGATCGTGTCGGCGATGGTGCCGTTCGCCCTGGTGGCGTGCGTGCTCGCGGTGATAATCGGCGCGATTATCTGGGCGATGGGCGGGTTCACGAACAACCCGCACCGCGCCGCGTCGGGCAAGACCACAGTGCTCTGGTCACTGGTCGCCGCGATCGTGATCGGCGCCTCGGGGTTTGTCGTGGGCTGGGCCCACGACCAGGGCACGACGATCAGTTGAGTGGCGGGCGAATCGTCATGCGCATCTTCCCGTTCCCGCGCCGACATAGAGCGCTGTGGATCATTGCCGCCGTGTTGGGTGTCTCCGCGTGGGGATCATGGCTCGCTGCCACCGGTCGCACGATCGACTACGGCACCGGCTTCGCGCACTTCCCGGCATCGTCGGTTGCCGCGCCGGCGCCTGACGCCTCTCGTGTTTCGCCGGCGCCGACGACGGGTATGACGGCGCCCGCTGCGGTGCTCGCGTCACGGGCTGCTACCTCCGCCGAGCCGGAGCTGCTCGTGATTGATCCGCCGTCTCGAAATGCTGGCGCGGCCGATCCGCCGGGTATCGTCGCCGGTCCGGTTTCGACTCAGCCGACGTTGGCGGGTATGACGGATCCGCTCGTCTTCACCCGCGCCCTCGCCGATCTCGTGCTTTCATACGGCGCGGGGGAGGAGCCTTCCGCCCGGGCGGATGCGGTGTTGGCCGTCGCTGCGTTGCCGCCACTGGGCTCCCCGTCCGAGCTGGCCGCCGATCTGCAGCGCTTCGCCCCAGCGCCGACGCTCGTGGCGTCTGGTGCGACGGTGATGTTCACACCGGATTCGGTGGCGGTATCGGAGTGGGCTGCGGCGCGGATCGCCCAGTTGCGGCTGCCGGCCGGCTCGTTCGCGATCGACGTGACCGGAAACCAGATCGTCACCGTTCCGGGCCACGCCCCGGTGTCGGCTGCGGTGACGTTCGGCGTGACGGGCGCGTGCCCGCCGGCGCTGTCCCAGTGCGAGGTCGACCGGATATTTCCGCGCACCATCGGGCAGGAGTTCGGCCCATGAACCCGACTGCCCGCCGCATCCTGATCGCCGCGGCGACGACGCCGTCGGTCGCTGCGGTCGCCGTGGTGGTGCTGGTCTTCACCGCGTTCACCGCGCTCGCATCCGGCTCCGACGACGGGAATCGGGCGGTGCGCGCCGCAGCCTGCAATCCGGCCGGCGCGGCGGTGCCGGGTCTGACGGCCGAGCAGACCGGCAACGCGGCGACGATCGTTTCGGTTGCTGCCGCCCGCGGTCTCGGCATCGACGGCGCGGTGGTGGGGGTGATGACGGCGCTGACGGAATCGTCCCTCATGAATATCGGCTTCGGAGACGCGGCCGGCCCGGATTCGCGGGGACTTTTCCAGCAGCGCGACTCGTGGGGCCCGGCCTCGGTGCGGATGGATCCGGCCGGCGCCGCTGGCCTTTTCTACGACCGGCTCGAAACCATTACCGGCTGGCAGACGATGGCGCCGTGGGCGGCGGCGCAGCAAGTGCAGCACTCCGCGTTTTCCAACGGCTCGAACTACGCCGCCAACTACCAAACCGCCATCCAGATCGCCGCCGACCTCGGAGGCAGTACGGGATCTGCCGTACCGGCCAAGCCCGGTGACAGCACGGATGCTGAGCCGGCGGGCTTCGATATTGCCGCATTCTGCGCCGCCGATACGGCCGTGTCGGATGGTGTGACGGCCGGTGCGTGGGGCGGGTTCTCGAACGGGCAGATCCCCGCCACCGCCATGTGTCCACTGTCGGCGGCCGGACAGCTGCTCCGCTGCGACGCCGCCACAGCGTGGGACGGCATGGCTGCCGCCTACCGGGCTGCGACCGGTTCGGCGCTGTGCATCACGGACTCGTACCGCAGCTACGACGTACAAGTGCGCCTTCACGCTGAGAAGCCGACGCTGGCGGCGGTGCCCGGCACGTCGAATCACGGCTGGGCCCTGGCTGTGGACCTGTGTGAGCCGGGCCGGGCCGGCATGGAGTTCTCCACCGCCACCTACAAGTGGCTGAACGCGAACGCGGCACGGTTCGGGTTCATGCACCCCGAGTGGGCCGAGCCTGGCCGCGGCCAGGAAGAGCCCTGGCACTGGGAATACACCAGGGGCACGCGATGACCGGTCACCTGCCCGCCGCGCCGTTCATGGCTGACGGCACGACCGCACTCGATTCGCTGGGCAGCCAGGCCGTGCTGTGGGGCCTGGCCGCCGCAGTCGGCATGGTCGTTATCTGCTCCGCCACCTGGGCGCTTGCGTCCACCCACTCTCAGCCGCACGTCGCAGCGAGAGCAAAGTCTGGGATCCTGGTCGCGCTGGCCGGGGCGCTGCTACTCGGCGCAGGCCACACGTATCTCGCGTGGCTGTCGACCGGTCAAGCCGAGGCGTTCACCGCCGACCCCGCGTCCTATAAGGCCGAAACAGCCGCCCCCACACCGGGTGTCGAGATCATCGACAAGACCACCGATTGGATCGGCGCCGTCAACATTGCCCGCGCAGCAGGAGGCGCGGCGAGTGTCGCGGCCGACCGGCCGCTGCAGAAACTGGCCGCGACCTGCGCCGCGAAACTTGCGGCAGACCAAGGCGCCTGCCCCGCGGAGGGCCAGTACTACAGCGTGAAGCTCTCCCCGAGCCAAGTCGTCAAACTCTCGGCAGCCCTCACCCCGGCCATGATCGCCGACTGGGCGCCCACGTTCGCCTCCGACCTGTCCGGGCTCACCGACGACCCGCGGGTGGCGATGGCAGCTGCCCGCAACACCCGGAACGGCACCGCGCAGCTGGTGTTCATGATCGCAGTCGGCCCCTGCCCCACGCCCTGCACCCCAGAATCCGACGGGGCGATCATGCCGGGTCTCATCACCCACACCACCACGGCGCACTGGTGAGCGCGCCATGACCACCATCACCGCAACGACGCCGCGTATCGAGGGGATCGCGGATATTCTCGGCGACGAGATCGGCTCCCTGCTGCGCCGCATCGCCCAAGGCTTCGTCGACGCCGCCGGTTTCCTGCTGCAGGTCACCATCGACGACCTGAACGGCGGGCTGCGCGTAGACCTGTCCGCCGGCTGGATCCAGACCGTGCTCGGCCAGATGCAAACCCTCGTCATATCCCTCGTCGCCCTGCTGTTCGTGCTGCAGGTCATCACGGCGATGCTCCGCAAGGACCACCGCGGCCTGTGGCGGGCGATCGGCGGTTCCGCCCTCGCGCTGCTCGGCGGGGCAGCAGCCGCGGCGATCGCCGCCGCGATCCTGTTGGTCGTCGACCAGTTCACCGCGTTCGTCCTCGGCCCCGCCCAAAAAGCCGCAGAAGACACCATGGCGGCCGTGTTCGAAATGGACGGCGTCATCGACACGGCAGGCTGGCTCGTCGTCATCATCATCGCCGGGCTGGCATGTTTGGCATTCCTGTTCATCCACCTGGTGCTCATCGGCCGGAACGCGATGGTGATCGCGACCGTCGTGTTCGCACCGTTCGCGTTCGCCGGAGCCACCACCGACCGCACCAAGACCTGGCTGGTCAAGTGGCTCGAGATCCTGATCGCGCTCGCTTTGGCGAAGTTCGCGATCGCCGTCATCCTGACCCTCGGCTTCCTGTCCTTGGCCGACAGCGTCGGCACCCCAGACGGGGCATCAACCACGCAGGTGATGACGGGGGCACTGTGGCTGTTCGTCGCTGCGTTCTCACCGCTCGCGACCATGAAGTTCGTGACCTTCGCCGGCGGCGAGCTCGCCGCCCCGCACCCCGGCTCCGGCTCGGAGGCCGTCGGCAACGTCAACTCCGCCGCCTACACCGCCTCCACGGTCTCCCGGCTCAACTCCGTCCATATGCGCCGCCGTCGGGCGCCCATTCCGCCGAAGACCCCGGGAGGAACCCCGTGACCACCACCGCAGCAGCCACCGCCGCGTCGGTGCGGTTCACCCAGCGCCCCGACCGCAGCCTCGTCCTCGGCCTGTCCGCAACCCGCGCCATCACGCTCGCCAGCTGCGTCCTCGCCATCGCCGCAGCGACGGTCACATCAGGCATGACGGCCGGACTCATCACCGCAATCGGCATCTCCCCGGTCGCAGGCTCGGCCCTACTGATGGTCGAGGGTCGAGCCCTGATCGAATGGACCCCCGACGCAGCCCGCTACATGTGGCGCGGCGCGAACGGCCGACTGCAAGTCCTTGCCAAACCCGACCGGCCGACCCCCGTCGGGGTGCTACCCATCCCCGGCAACGCGTTCCAACTCTGCGTCCTCGAGACCGTCGACGGAACAGCGATCCTGCGCGACAAGACCGCCGACACCTGGACCGCCATCGCCGCCGTCACCGGCAACGGATTCGTATTCGCCAACCCCGAAACACAAGACGCCGCCTGCGCCGGACTCGGCCGAGCACTGGCTGCGATCGGTAGCAGCGGCCAGATCACCCACATCCACATCACCCACCGCACCAGACCCGACACCATCGAAACCGACAGCGCCGCAGACGATTCCACGTCGGCGCTTCGGGAAGTACCGCGCGTTGTGGATTGTCGTGACGCGTCACGACAATCTGCCCCGCAACCAGATGGCTTGCCCCACGCTTCGTCTCAGGCCCGGGATCCGCACAACCACCGCTCCCAGGAAGACCGGCCACCTGCGGCGGCGGTGATCTACCGGCAGACCCTCCACGAGCACGCCTCTAGCTGGCGGCACGAGACGTTGGTCGCAATCACCCTCGGCGGGAAAGCCGGGCGCGCCGCGATCCACCGAGCCGGCGGCGGCAAGACCGCCGCGGTCCACGTGCTTGCCGCGCATCAAGAAAGCCTCACCGACACACTTGCCGCCGCCGACGCAACCGTCGAAACCTGGCTCACCCCAGCCGACCTCACCGACTGGATCGCCGCAGGATATGACCCAGCCAGCATCCCCGTCATTGATCGCCTCCATGACGGCAACGCAGCTGAACCGCCGGATGACGAGGCGCCTCCAGCTGGTTCGGCATATTCCGGCCTGCATGCCGGCCCGATGGCAATTGCGGAAACCTGGTCGACGGTGCGCAGTGACTCCGCATGGCATCAGGTGCTGTGGATATCGAACTGGCCCAGGTTCGACACGCATCCCGCGTTCCTCGCCCCGCTGCTCCTGCCCGCCGGTGCGACCATCACCGTCAGCCTGATCTTCGAGCCGATCCCCACCCCACTGGCGCTACGCCAGATCGGACGCGAAAAGGTCGCCCAAGCCTCGGATGCAGCCCTCCGACGCCGACTCGGCACCCTCGACACCGCAGAACAAGCCGCCAGGGCCGCGGACACCGCCAAGCGGGAAGCAGACCTCGCCGCCGGACACCTCGACATGCGCCACACCGCGCTCGTCGCCATCACCTCACCCGACCGCGCGAAGCTCACCGACGCGACAACCCGTATCCGACAGGCTGCCGCAGCGGCCGGATGCGACACCCGCATTCTCTACGGGCAGCAACTCGCCGCGCTGAACGCCACCATCCTGCCCGCAGGATGCCGGCTCTGCGGCGACTGGCCACACCGAGGAGGACGTTGATGCGACGAAGCAGAACGCCCCTGGTCACGACCCGGATCGACACCGGCGCAAGTCGTCGTCGAGCCGGGCGGCGCCGAGCCCGCGGCGACCATGGGTTTCCGGATGCGGGGCTCGACGACGCAGCGCAGTCGGGCGGCAGGTTGACGCTGCGCATCCCGGCTGCTCATCGTGACACCACCGCCGTTCTCGGCGGCGGCTACCCGTTCCTCACCGGCCCGGCAGCAACCGAAGGAATGTTCATCGGCCACGACACCACCACCGGGCAACGGTTCTGCTTCGACCCCTGGCGGCTCTACGCCAAACAGATTGTCTCCAACACAAACATCGTCATCATCGGCAACGTCGGCTGGGGCAAAACCAACACCGCCATGGCCCTCGCCCTGCGCAGCATCGCCACCGGCTACCGCGTCCTGGTACCCGGCGACCCGAAAAGCGACTGGACACGCCTAGCCACCGCACTCGGTGGGCAGGTCATCCGTCTCGGCCCCGCGAGTCCGGACCGACTCAACCCCCTCGACCTCGGCACCGCGCCCGCCGGTGTCGAACCGCAGCAGTGGCTGGCCGCAGCAATGCAGCGCCGCGCGGCCTTGCTCGTCGCCCTCGTCGAAGCGATCGCGCCCACCCTCGCCCCGCTGCCACCCGAGCAGCGAGAAGCCCTCACCCATGCCCTCGACACCGTCACGCGCGCGAACGGCACGCCGACGCTGCCGCACCTTGTCGGCCAGCTGGTCGATGACCCTGCTGCGAACCCGCTCCGAGCCGCCCTCGCGGCGCTGTGCACTGGTCCGCTGGCCGGGATGCTGGATAGGCCTGCGACCGCCACTCCTGACCCGGCCGCCCCGATGATCGCCGTCGGCACCGCAGACGTCGCCGACAACGACCTGGCCCATACCCTCGCCGTGCTTACCGCCACCAGCCAACTCGACGCCGGCGCCGACACAGGACGTCGCTTCCTCGTTTATGACGAGGCCTGGCGCATCCTCGCCTCGCCCACCCACCTCGCACGAGTGAACAGCGAGCTGCGCCTGTCTAGAGCCCGCGGCACCTCCACCGTCCTGATCACCCACGCCTTATCCGACACCGACAAGGCAGCCGACGCCGGGAGCAGCGCAGCAGCAACCGCGCGGGGCCTTATTGCGCTGTGCGATACGCGCGTCATATTTCGTCAAGCACCCGGCGAGACCGACCGCACCGCAACCGAACTCACACTCACCGCCGCCGAACTGGAAGTACTCACGAGCCTCGGCAAAGGCGAAGCCCTGTGGAAGACCGGCACCACCACCCACCGCATCCACACCGACCTCGGCGTAACCGAAAAGTCCCTGTTCGAAACTGATCGGCATGGGCGGCCGTGATACGGATCGCTGGGCCCGAAGCAACGTGACCCAGTTGTCTCGTCTACGCGTCAATGGCCAGCACGGTCTTTGGCGCGCGCCCACTGCCTCCCGGCAGCGGTTGGTCGGGCTTTGCTTCGGCTTAAATGCCGGCGCTTGTTGGACTCTCGGGCTTTACAGCTGTGTCGCCATGTTCCTCGATAGTTGTGGCTACTGTGTGGGGACTCGCTAGTTCTAGGCCTGCGAAGTGCCTGCGGAGCCTGTTCGCCATCGGTGTGAACGTCGCGACGGTGACTCCTGCCGAGACGATGCCGCCGATGACGGGCACTACCTTAGCTATCCCGCGCGCGAAGGTCTGCTTTGTCATCTGCACGCTGAGCGCGGCGGCGACCTTCTTCACGATCGGGTAGATCGTGCCTTTGGTCAGTGCCTTTTGTGGGAGTTTCTTGGCGATCTGTTGCGAGACGAGCGTAGCGAGCTTCCCGATGCCGACATTCGCGGATTGGACGCCGAACATGACGCCGAGGAATAGCGTGAGGACGGCCTTCGTGCCGTCGTCGATCTCGTCGCCGTCACTGTCGAAAAGGTCCGGCCACGAGTATAGGTATGCGAGCTTCTGCGCGATCCGCAGCATGTGGCCGAAATATTGGGCGAGGTCTGCGGGTACGGCGGCGATCATGGTGAATCCGCCTGGCAGGCCAGTTGCTCCGGAGATTGTGGCAACCTTGCTTGTCTCCCAGCGAATGGACGCGGCTGCTGCTCGGCGCAGGATAGCTGTATCGATGCCGGCACCCGCAGGCGTGCTATCGACGGCGCGCCGAACCTGCTCGGGCGTGCACTCGCGTCTGAGCGCCTTGCGCAGGTAGTCCGCTCGGTGGATGCGGACGCCGGGCAGCTTCGTGGCCGCGGCCAACGTTGATGAGAAGTGGTCTGCAGAGGCGATTTCTACTTCGATCATGTCGGCAGCGTACCGATAGCGTCCGACAGAGCCCTGTCGGATATTGTCTCCTCCTCGACGGAGAGGTGGGGCACCTAGCTTGAGCTGGCCAATGCGGCGCTCGGGTACTTCGATCTGGTACAGCCGGAACCGCTGCCACAGCCATCTCGGCTGGCTCACACCATGGAGTTTGAGCGCACCGACAATCATCACGGCGGCGCGAAAATCCCGAATCTCGACTACGCGGAGCCCAGGGCCCACGGGAGTCTTTATCAGAGCTCTTCATGCAGCACAATTGCCCCCCGTTCCCCGGGTTCAGAGGCTGTGCACAGGAACGTATGGATCGCCTTGGAGGGACGCCGCGCGCACCTTGGCTCTCAGCGCTTCAGTGAAGTCGAATCGGCCTTCGAGTATCCACGCAAGATCTCCTCCGTCGAGCAGAACGAGCCGGTTGTCCTTGGCCTGCCGATACCTCTCGACTGCCGCAGGCCGGAAGCCCGCCATCGAGATAAAAAGTCCCCGGGTGGCGTCGATACGCCGCTCGATTTTGTCTGTGAATGCAGCCAGATCTGTCGCGACGGCGACGTTGTCGCGCCACCGGGCTTCAATCAGGTAAGTGAAAGAGTCAAGTGTGACTGCCCCGTCGATCTGGTCGGTCTCGGTTTTGTACGAGCCGTGGTAGTCGAGTTCAGCCCATCGGAATAGGGCCGCGAGTAGCTTTTCGAGGTCGTAACCGCGCCGTTGCCGGTTGGACTGGCGGTGCAACGTCTGGAACGTGTCGTTGAGGGCAGCGAGATGCTCCCGTTTCGAGGTCGATTCGGCCGCCGACGTTGCGGCGGCCTTACGCCGTTCGGTGCGGGCCAAGTCTTCCGGGGAAACGAGTAGGTTCGCCTGGTGCGCTAAGCGGCGAAGATCATTGAGAGCACGTTGTCCAGCTGCGGCGTCCGGCACGTTCGGGTCAGGCTTGTCGAGATTGGCGAGTGCGGCGATGAGACTGTGCTGCACCTTGCGGCCCCGCAGCCCGGCGCGATCTAGGTCGTCCCAAGTGTTGCGGAATATCTGGTATTTAGTCAGGTAGGAGTACTTCTCCGCGCCATTCGCGCTGACGCCGCTATTGCGCAGCAGTTGCTTTAGGGAAGTCTTGTAGTGCAGCGCTGACCCGGCTACTTGGACGGCGGCCTCGAAGACGGACAAAGGTATCGGCTCCACGAACCCATTCTCACTGAAGCTTGTGACGATGAGAACTCCTCGACTCACCTGTTACGGCGATTTATGGTTGCTGTCGCTCCATTGGCGGCCTGGCGGTCACGTGGACGGTGAGGGCAATGGACTGTGATCGGCGGCCGATCGATCTGTTTGCCAGCTTCGCACGAACCCCGGACAACTTGAACTAGCGCCTACTCATGCCGCTGCAATCGTCGGCGACGCGGGTTGACGGGCCTCACTGCCTACCGCACAGGTGCGAATGGTTCGCGAGGGTTGACCTTCCTCCGCGCTGGTATTGACGTCTTGGTGCTAAAGCGCAGGTCACGAAGCATTTTTCGCATGCGCGTCTCCCGCCGTGAGGCGACTACCGCGCAGCGCGCGCACCACTACAAGGTGAAGAACTTCGCTGACCCCTGGGGGTGCCGCCATGAAGGCAGATGATGTCGACGATCGGCTCAAGGCCGTGCAGGAGATGTTGACTGCGTCGGTGGAGGACCTGTTCGCGTCGGATGACTGGCGGGCGGCGCTGTCGGCAGCGGCCCGCTTCCATAACTATTCGTTCGACAACGTGCTGCTAATCCACGCGCAGCACCACGCGGCGTTCGTCGACGGTCGGGTGTCGGCGCCAGAGCCGTCGATGGTGGCCGGTTTCCGGCAGTGGCAGGCGATGGGCCGGCAAGTGCAGGGCGGGCAGCACGGCTACCGGATTCTTCGGCCCAACCGGGTCCAGTGGCGCGAGACAAAGGACCCAGGCGGCGAGTGGCGTCGGATGGCACGCACGGAGCGGCCGCAGCCGGGAGCGTCGCTGCGGCAGCGCTCCCGGCTGAATCCAAACCGGCCGTTCGACCTCGCGACGGTGTTCGACATTTCTCAGACGGAAGGGGAGCCGATCCCGGAGCCGCCGACTCCGGTGCTTCTTGCTGGCCGCGCCACGGAAGGCTTGTGGTCAGGACTTACTGAACAGGTTGCCTCGCGCGGCTTCGTACTGCGTGACGCGCCGTCGGCGGCTTCGCTGGGCGGCGCGAACGGGGTCACCAGCTGGGCCGATGTGTCGGTGACAGTGCGCGCCGATATGGATGACGCGGCCCGCGCGAAGACCTTGTCGCACGAGCTGGGCCACGTCATTCTGCACGACCCTCGAGGCCCGGATAGCTCCATCGACCTGGATGCCGCGATGTTGGTGACGCGCGGCGTGAAGGAGGTCGAGGCCGAGTCGGTGGCGTTCTTGATCGGGGCCGCGCACGGCATGGACACCTCCGACTACTCCCTGCCCTACATCTCCACGTGGGCGAGCCGCGATGACGGCATCAGTGTGGTGCGCCAGTCCGGCACCCGTGTCATTGCCACGGCGCGCAAGATCCTAGATGCCCTGCCCACGCAGCAGTGGGGGTCCGGTCAGCCGCCCGGGATGGTCGAGCGGGTCGAGCAGCTCCGCCGCGAGGCACCAACCCTCCACGCGAGGCGGGATCGTAGGCCGGCAGGAGCGGCCCGAACGGCAGTGGGGGTGTCTCGGTGACGCAAACCATGCCGCGGCCGGCTAACGACACCGCTTGGGCTGCCGTCATTCTCGGCGGGGCCGCCCTCCTAGCTGCGCTGTGGGCGGGCGGTGCCGCGGCGGTGGTGATCGCAGGCGGCAGTCCGCACGGTGATGCGCTGGCTGGGGTGCGTGCGATGGCAAACGCCGAGGCCCCGGCCACGGTGTGGGGTACGGCGTCGCCGGGGCCGGGCCTGTACTGGTCGATCACCGTCGCAGTTCTGGTAGTTGCCGTCGTGATCGCGGCCGCTGCTCGGCACCTATTCGCCCCCGGCATCACCAGCGTGGACGTCTACCGGCTGCCCGGCACCGCTACTCGCCGGGAGCTACGCCGCACCTGCTCACCGACTGCGGTCGCCAGGCGGGGCCGCCACCTGCGCCCATCGATCACCCACCCCTCTGCTCGCGATGTGGGACTGCGGATCGGCAGCGCGCGCGGCGTCGAGGTGTGGACCTCGGTGGAGGACTCCGTGGTGGTCCTCGGCCCGGCCCGTTCGGGCAAGGATCTGCACCTGGTCGTCAATGTCATTCTGAACGCCCCCGGCGCCGTCGTTGCCACATCGACCCGTCCGGACAACATCGCCCAGACCGTCGCCGCCAGAAGGAGTCTCGGCCCGGTCGCCGTGTTCGACCCGCAGCACCTAGCCGGCGACATCGACGCGGGCTTGCGGTGGTCGCTGACCCGCGGCTGCGACCAGCCGATGACCGCGATGATTCGCGCCGCGGGCCTGGCCGCCGGAACCGGCAAAGGCGCCGAGGACGGCTCGTTCTGGCAGGGACAGACCGAGGCCGCACTCCGCGCTCTGCTCATGGCGGCGGCACTGGATGGCCGCGGCGCCGCAGACCTGTATCGGTGGTCGCTGACCCCGGCCGCGGTGCAGGACGCGATCGCGATCCTCGACACCCACCCGCGCGCACCGGCAGGCTGGGCGACCGCCCTGAACGCGGTGGCCGACTCCGACCCTCGGCAGCGCGACTCGGTGTGGCTCGGCGTCCGCCAGTCCCTCGCAGCGCTCGGCGACCCGGACGTGTTGGCCGCCGTCACTCCCGGACCGGGGGAGCAGTTCGACCCGGAGATGTTCATTTGCGCGTCCGGGACCCTGTATCTGGTGGGCACCGCGACCGGCGCGGGCGCGGCCGCGAACCTGGTGGCCGCGTTCATCGAAGACATCGTCGAAACCGCGCGGCATCTCGCCGCAGGGTCCGTCGGCGCGCGGTTGGATCCGCCGATCACGGTGATGCTCAACGAGATCGGCAACCTCTCCCCGCTACCGTCCCTACCCACCCTGATGTCCGAGGGCGGTGGCACCGGGATCTGCACCTGGGCGATCCTCCAATCCCTCGCCCAAGCCCGCCACAAGTGGGGCGAGCAGGCAGCCGCCACGGTATGGGACGCCTCGACCACCAAGATCATCCTCGGGGGCGGCGGCAACGCCGGCGACCTGCGGGATCTCGCCGCCCTGATCGGGGAGCGCGACGAAACCACCTGGGCCGAAAACCGCGGCAACGACGGTGCACGCAGCCGCACCTCCTCGCTGCGACGCATCCCGATACTCGACTCCGGAAGGCTCCGCACGCTGCCGTTCGGCACCGCCGTGCTGCTCTTGCGATCCGTGCCGCCGGCCGTCATCCGAATGCGCCGTTGGACCGCACGGCCAAGCGCCCGAAAAAGTGGCGATCGTCGTGATTCCGCTGGTCCTGATTCCAATGAGAATCACACGTCGTCCTCGCGAAAAGTTGAGAAACCAGGAATTCGGGCGCACGATGGGCGGACCTCCATCGTGTGTGGGGAGGTGACGACGCGATGAAGAGCAAGATCGCAGCCATACTGACCGCGACCGCGGTAGCGCTCGTCTCCTGCACCAGCGGCACAACCGGCCAGGGTGGCGACTCGACGGGCAGCGCGCCGACCGCGGTGACGACCTCCAGCTCGCCACCTGGCGGCTCGTCGGTAGCCTCATCGACCTCGGCCGCTACGTCGTCAACGCCGCCAGCCGACTCGACGTCTCCTCCCACCGAGACCGCGCCGACGAGCAGCGGTGACGCGTATGACGGGATCCCGGTCGAGATCCCCGCCACGATCACGGGCGCGAACCTCGCAGCCGCGAAGCAGGGCGTGGCTGTGTGGCGAAACGCGGTGCGCGTCCTCGACCAGTCATTACAAGACCCGGCGGGCAAGGACTGGAAGCCGATCGTCTACCGCTACATCAACGACCCCGCCGCGACCAAACAGCTCGCCCTGATCGACACCTTCGTCAAGCGGCACCTCCACCAAGTCGGCGACACCGGCTACACCGCAAAGATTTTCGAAGCGAATGACCACAGCATCAAGATCCGCGCCTGCGTCGACCTCAGTCATGTCGACTATCTCGACGCGCAAGGCAGCAGCCAATTGGTCGCGAGTGAACGCCACGTCGAGTGGGAAATCTGGCTCAGCCAGTACACCGAGCCGAAGGGCGTGTGGTTCGTCGGTCTCATCAACAAGCCCAAGCCAGTGCAGCCATGCGGACCCTGAGCATCGGCGCCACAGTGGCTACCTTGGTATCTGCGATCGCGCTGATCGGCTGGGCGCACCCAGCTTATGCAGCGTCGGCCGGCTGTGGCGGCTTTGACGACACGACCGGCGACTACATTGCCTGCGCGAGTGACGACGGTGAGAGCGGAACGGGACACGACTCCGGCTCCGGGGGAGATCAGCCGTGTTTCGCGGTGGAGATCGGGCAACCGGCGTTGGACAGCCCGATCTGGCTGCAATACATCCCGGCGGGCGCAGATCCTGCCGATTACGTTCTGATGCAACAGGGTTGCGGCTCGACAGACTGGCAGAGCCCGGATGTTTTTGCGCTCTTGATCAACAGGCAGCCTCCGCCCGACCCGTACGCGCTGGCGCAGGAGGCGATCGCGAAACTGCCGGTGCCGCTGCCCGAGATCCGGTTCGGCCCGGACGCGCAGCAGATCGCGGTCAATGTCCCGATGTGGCTGTGGGTCGCCAACCCGGAACCCATCTCGGCGTCGGCAACGGACCGGACGGTGACGGTCACCGCAACAGCCGAATTGGCGTCGGTGACGTGGTCAATGGGCGAACCGCGCGCCGCGGACTTCGTCTGTGACGGGGCGGGGGAGGCGCCGTGGCCGGGTGCGGATTCGTGGCAGCCGCCCTGCGGCTACACCTACCGGCTGCGCTCCCTGCCCGAGCGCACCGCAGGGGCCGGCACCTGGCAGATGGCGGCCGAGGCGACTTGGCAGATTACCTGGAGCGCGAACACCGGCGAGTCCGGCTCGGATGCGGTGACGACGAGATCAGCGGCGCGAGTGCGGGTCGGCGAGTGGCGCACCGTCATCGTCGCGGGCAGTTGAACGGGCGGATGGGAGAAACACGATGACGACCACCACAACAAGACCGGAAGCCGCGAGCTCTGCTGGGCCGGGTATGACGGCGGCGCCGATCCTGCCCACGCCGAAACGGCGCCGCCGACCGGCACTGCTCGCGGCCGGCATCGTCCTCGCGATGGTCGGGGGACTCGCCGCCTACGCACTGGCCGCATCGATGTCGACTCGCACCGCCGTCGTGGTCGCCGCGAGCGATATCCCGTGGGGCGCAACGCTTACCGCGACGGATCTGGTCGAAGCAGATATTGCGGGTGACCCGGCCCTGGCGGTGATCCCGTGGCAGGATCGCTCGACGGTGATCGGGCAGCGGGCTGCGGCGGATATTCACCGCGGCGCATTGGTTGGTCGGGCCGATCTGATGGCAGCCGAGATCCCGCCAGACGGTAGGGCCTTGGTGGGTGTTGCGGTGAAGCCCGGTCAGCAGCCGGCCACCGTGCTGGCTGCGGGTCAGAATGTGTTGATCGTCCACACCACCGCCGACGGCCGCACCTCCGCCGATGACGCGGGGGCAGGGCCGGTGGCGGCGGTCGTGTTCACCGTCAGCGACGCCGATGCGGGCGGCGGCCGCACGGTCGACGTGTTCGTCGACGAGGCCGACGCGCCGATGGTTGCCGCCTGGTCAGCGGCCGGAGCGGCGTCAATCATCGCCGTGGCGGGCAGGTGAGGCAGCCGTGCTCACCGTCATCGCAGCCGGCAAAGGCTCCCCAGGAACGACCACGTTGGCGCTCGGCCTATCGCTCACCTGGCCGGCGCCGGTGCTTCTGGTCGAGGCCGACCCTTCCGGCGGCTCGATCCGCCACGGCTACGGGCAGGGCACCGACATGGCCGGGCGCAACCTGCTCGGCTGGCGGATCACCGCCCGCCGCACCGACCCGGTCGAGGCGATCTGGGCCAACACTGTGCAGCTGGTGGGCGGCTGCCAGGTGCTTCCCGGCCTCGACACGCCTGCCCAGGCGGCAAGCATCGACTATACACTGCTCGCCAGAGCCCTTGCCGGCCTCGACGCGGACGTGATCGTCGATATCGGACGCATCCCCGGGCCGGTGGACATCGGGCCGCTCATCGCCGTCGCAGACCGGGTCGTCATCCCGCTGCGGTCGACACTCGCCTCGGTGCACGCCGCGCAGTCCGCCGCCGTCACGGCCGGTGGGTTCATGAGCCAGGCCCACGACGGCCCGACGGGAGTCGACGACCGATCAGTGTCGGTACTTGTCGGTGCGGGGCGCCCGTATCCCGAAGACGATGTGCGGGCTGCGATGGCACAGACCGCCCCGCTGGCCGGCACGGTCGCGTGGGATCCAGTCGCCGCGGCGATGCTGTCCGACGGGGCACCTTCGCCGCGCAGGTTCGAGGTAGCGCCACTCATACGGTCCATGCGTCATCTCGCCGAGACGCTCGCTGCGCGGCACGAGCCCGCCCGCGACCCGGCGAAAGCTCTGATACTGCAGGACGTTTCAACTAACGCAGGTTCAATCGCACGCGACGATGCTGAGCCTTTGGACCGCGCCCCGACTCGCGGGCTGCACCGTCATAGCGAACCGGTGCCGATCGGAGGTGCGCAATGACCTCCACCATGGACGGTCACATCAACGGCCACGCCGAGAGCCGCATGCTGCCTCCCATGACTGCCGCCGGCATCCGGGATGGATCCGCTTCGCAACACGGGACGACAAGCAGCGAGACATCGCGTGACGCGGTGGATTTCGCCGTCGTGCGCCAGCTGCGGGCGGCGGTGAACACCGATCTTGACCGCTACAGCCAAACCCACAGCCGAGGCGGGCTGGATCGGGCGGGGCAGAAGCAGCTGGCCATGCACCTCATCTCGAGTCGCGTGGCTGAGTGGGCGGACGAGCTCGTTGCCGCCGGCGGTGTGCCTCCCAGCGCCGAGGCGGAGCGCCTGCTGGCGGATGCGGTGCTGGCCGCGATGTTCGGGCTCGGCCGCATCGAACAACTCCTGCAGGACGATGAGGTCGAGGAGATCTTCATCAACGGCGCCTCCGACGCCATCTGCCGCTACAGCGACGGCCGCACCGAGACCCGCCCGCCGGTGGCCGAATCGGACGAGGACCTGCTCGGCCAACTGCGGGCGATCGCCACCTATCACGGGCAAAACGAGCGGGCCGTCACCAACGCGTGGCCGTTTCTGAACCTGCGGCTGCCGGACGGATCGCGGCTGGCGGCCCAGTGGTCGATCACCCCGCATCCCCAGGTGACGATCCGCCGCCACCGTTTCACCGACATCACCCTTACCCAGCTGGTTGATATGGGCACCATCTCGAAATCGATGGCCGCGTTCCTTGCGGCGGCCGTCGCCGGGCGCAGGTCGATTCTGATCGTCGGCTCCCCGGGCTCCGGCAAGACAACGCTGCTGCGCGCCTTGGCCCGCTGCCTGCCCCGCTGGGAACGATTCGCCACCCTGGAAACCGAATACGAGCTGCTGCTACACGAACTGTCGGGTGCTTTCCCGCTGCTGCTCGCGGCCGAAGCGAGGCCCGGCACGGGCGAGACCGACGGGAGCGGCAGGCCCGCGGGGGAGGTGACGCTGGCCGACATCTTCCCGGAGCTGCTGCGCCACGGGCTGGACCGGATCCTGGTCGGCGAGGTGCGTGGCCCGGAGATCATCCCGATGCTCGCCGCGATGTCGCGCGGCTGCAAGGGCTCGATGGCCACGTTCCACGCCGACTCCGCCCGCGGCACGTTCGAGGCTCTCGCCGGTTTGTTGGGGGAGCACAAGACGTCGTGGAGCCACGACGCCGCGATGGCCCAGATCGCCACGGCGGTGGATCTGATCGTCTATATCGACTACGCCACCACCAGCGCCGGCCGCAAGACCCGGTTCGTCTCCGAGATCCTGGAGGTCGGACCGGTCGGCGAGAACGGGCAGCCGTCCGCCACCACCATCTTCGGCCCCGACCCGAATCGGCCGGATGATCCGCGCGGCTACCCGCAGCACGCACCGGAGGATCAAACCTGGTGCTACAAGACCGGTTTCGACCTCGGCTGGCTGACCCCGGGCAACGGAGGCTGGGACCAACCCGCACCGGCAACACTCATCGGCGGTGCGCCATGACCGGCGCGCCGGTCCTGATCGCGATCTGCGTCGCCGCGGCAATCACGGGACTGGTCATCGTGGCGGCAGGGATCCGCGGCACGGATGGCGCCCCTGTCCGCCCCGGCGGGCGGCGCGTACGCATCGCGATGCTCGTCCGCAACTCCACCGCGCGATCATGGGCGATCGGCGCCGCCGCGGGTCTTGCCGTGTGGGCGGTGTCGGGCTGGCCGGTCGCCGGCATCGCCACCGTTTTGGCCGTCCCGGGGATGCCGAAACTGTTCGGCGCCGGCAAACACGCCGCAGCCCGCATCGCTGTCCTGCAGGGCTTGGAGGAGTGGGTACGGCGGCTATCGGATGCAATCGCCGCAGGGGCCGGCCCGACCCAAACCATCACCTCATCGGCCGCGCACGCCCCGGCCGCGATCAAACCGGCCGTCGGCCGGCTGGCCGCGGCCCTATCCACCGGTCGCGCCGACACCAGCGCAGCGCTGGCCCGGTTTGCCGGAGAGATCGACGACCCGCTCGGCGACATGGTCACTATCGCGCTGAAGATCGCGATCACGGCGCCATCGGCAAAAGTCCCGGACGTACTGCGCACCCTGGCCGGGCAGCTGGCCGAGGATGTGAAGGCACGCCGCGATATCGAAACCGACCGTGCCGAACCCAGATCCGAAGCCCGCATGATCGTGGCCGTCCAGATCGCCTTCGCCGCGGCAGTGGCCCTGTTCACCAGCTACGCCGACGCCTACGCCACCCTGGCCGGACAGCTTGTGCTTGGCGTCATCGTCGCCGTCGTTGCCGGGGCGCTGGTCATGCTGCGGCGGCTATCGGTCGACACCCCGCCGGCCCGGCTCCTCGCAGCCACCGACGCCCCCGGCGGCCATGCGCCCAGCGGCGCCACCGTGCGCAGAGCCCGCCGAATGTCGGCGGAGGTGTCGTCGTGAACCCCGTCATCGCCGGATTGATCACAGCCGGGGGCGCCGCCGGGATCGGCGTGGCCCTCGTCATCGCCGCATACACACCGACTCGCCCCGATCTGCTGGCCGCGCTCGCCGTACCAGCCGACAGCGACCCGCCCGCCAACGCGTTCGATGCCGAGCACGACGCAGAGCCGGATACCGTTCTGCGCCGCTGGCAGCGCCGGCTCGAAACGGCCCTGGCCGCAACAAGACTCACCTCCCCGGATCGGGATCTGGCGGTGATCGGGATGCGCCGCGGCGAATACCTCACCACCCGCGTCGCCATCACCGTCGCGGCCCTGGTGATCGGGCCGATCTACAGCCTGATCTTCGCCACCTTCGCCCTGCCGATCCCGGCCGCGATCCCCGCCGGCATCGGCGTCATCGCCGCCGCCGTCGCCTGGCTGCTGGTCGGCTCGCACATCGCCGGCAAAGCCGAGGCCGCCCGCGTAGAGATGCGCCACGCCCTGGTCGCCTACCTGCAACTCATGGCCCTCTACCGGGCCGGAGGGTCCGGAGTCGGCGCCGCCCTCGACCAAGCCGCCGCCACCTCCCACACCTGGGCGTTCGACCGCATCAGTGGCGCCATCGCCTCGGCGACCCGAGCCGGCCAACCCGCCTCCGCCGGCATCGGACAGCTCGCCGACGAGCTCGGCATCGACGAACTCGCCGACCTGGCCGCGATCACCGACAACGCCGCCACCGCAGGAGCCACCATCTACGCCACGCTCATGGCTCGTGCCGCCTCCCTGCGCGCCCAGCTGCACGCCGACCAGATCGCAGCCGCACGGGTCGCCTCCGGCCGCATGTCGATCCCGAAAGCGATCCTGTCCATGGCCGTTATGGCGTTCCTGCTCTACCCAGCCCTCGCCGCCCTCACCGGGTGAAACCACCCAGCACATCGAACGTTTCGAGAAAGGACATCGTCATGGCCGCCATCCACGCCCTCTACTTGAGCCTCGCCGCCATCGTTCACGACCGGCTTCGCACCCTGCTACGACAACCCGAATCCGGCGCCGGCGGAGTCTCCCTGGAACACGTATTGCTCGCGATCGGCAGCGTGGTTGCGGCCGGGCTCGTCGTCGCCGCGATCGCCGCCGTTATCAACTCGAAAACTGGCGACCTCAACCCGTAGAGCCAACCTGCGGCAGGCGACCAGGTATGACGAGAATCCCGCACCAGCCCACCCGGAGGCGCACGATGTGCTCCGGGTGGTGGCGCTCCGATGCCGGATCTGGCGGCACAGCGCTCGGATTCATCCTGCTCATGCCCGCCGTGCTGCTGCTCATCTTCGGCGGCGTCCAATTCGGCCTGCACAACTACGCGAGATCCCTCGCCGTCGCTGCCGCGCAGACGGGGCTGCGTGCCGCTACCTCGGCGCCCGCCTCGATGCAGCGCGGCCAGGACGCAGCGCAGGACTTCCTCACCCGTCAGGCGGCAAGCACCCTCACCGGCGGCGCCGTCACCGTCACCCAAGACGGGGACAAGATCACCGTCATCGTGACCGCCGACGCCCCCACCCTCGTCCCGCTCACCCACCCGCAGGTGGTCGGCCAGGCCACCGCAGAAATCGAGCATCTGCCATGACCGCCTGCCGACATGCGCTGCGGCGCAGCCGAAACGCCGTCGACCTGGCGCCGCCGGCGCAGGCAAAGCACAATGCCGCCGGCCCGACGCCGGCAGCTCGGCACAGTTCGTCCTTGCTGCGCCGGGCACGCCGGAGGGCGGGATCTGATCGCGGCTCCGCCGCACCGGCCCTGGAGCTGATCATCATCACGCCGATGATCCTGCTGATCGTGCTCGTCGGCATCGCGACCGGGCGCGCGGCGACCGGGCAGTCCAAGGTTGACCAGGCCGCTGCCGCCGCCGCACGCGCCGCCTCCACCACCCATACCGTCACCGAAGCCGCCACCACCGCCCGCACCATCGCGCAGCGAGATCTCGCCGACCGCGGCATCGACTGCACCGACCTGATCGTCGACGTCGACGCATCCGGCATGGCAACCCCGGCCGGGCTACCCGCGCACATCACCGTCACCGTCGGATGCACCGTCAGCTACACCGGGCTCGGCATCCCCGGCTGGCCCGGCAGCCGGCACGTCACCGCCGCCGCAGCCAGCCCCCTCGACCCGCACCGAGAAGTGCCATGAAAACCGCGCAGGGCCAACGACAATCGACCGGCGAACATGCTGCGGATCGGGGCCAAGCAACCGCAGGCCGGCCACAGCGGTGCGCTCGCCACAGCCGGATTAATTGGCGATCGGACGCCGGGTCGGGCGGCGGCATGTCGCTGCTCCTACTCGGCGCCGCGGTCGCGCTGATCATGATCCTCGGCCTGGTCGTCGACGGCGGCGCGAAAGCCCGCGCCCTGGACCACGCCGGGGCGATCGCCGCCGAAACCGCCCGTGCCGCGGCCGCCACCTACCGACCCGGTGACGTCACCATCAACCCGGCCGCCGCCGACGCGGCAGCCCGCGATTACCTCGCCGCGGCCGGCGCCACTGGCCGCGTCACCGTCGCCGGCATGACGGTCACCGCAACAGCCACCCTCACCACACGAACCGTGTTCCTGCCGCTGATCGGCATCAACGAGATCACCGTCACGGGAGACGGCGAGGCCCAAGCCGCCTACGACCCCGGAGGCACCCCATGATCCGCTTCGCCGCACGCACCCTCCAACGACTCATCGCCGCCGGCGTGCTGCTCGCACTGCTCGCCGGTGCACCGTGGGCCTTGTGGAAGCTCGGTCGGCCACTCCTTCCGGACCACATCCCCGGCCTCGCAGAGATCTGGGGCGCGCTCACCGAGCGGGACACCGGGCAGATCCTGCTCGGCACCCTCGCCGTCATCGGCTTTATCGCCTGGGCCGTCTTCGCCGTGGGCATCGTCGCGGAACTGGCCGCCGCGATCACGCGCCGTCCGACGATCCAGCTGCCCGGCCTGCGGGTTCCGCAAGCCCTGGCCGCCGGCCTGATCGCGCTGATCATCGCCACCGGGCCCGCCGCAGTGGCAGGCGCGCCCGCACACGCTGCTTCGCTGCCCGCGCTACCAACGACTCCGGTTGCCGCAGTTGCGCTGCACACCCCGTACGCCACGCCAGACTCTGCCGACGCACTGCCCGCCGCACGTGCAGCGCGCCCCACGACCGGGCGCGCTGTCGCGTCTACCAGCAGCCGCGCCGTCCCGACGTCTTTGGTCGGCGACGCGGACCAATCCCAGCCCGTGTGGACCGTGCGCAAGGGCGACACGTTGTGGGACGTCGCCGAAACCACGCTCGGCGATCCGCTGCGATGCACCGAGATCGGTGACCTCAATCGCGGACATGTCCAGGCCGACGGGAAGGTGTTCAACTCGGACGACTTCCTGCTACCCGGCTGGCGCATCCTGCTGCCCGCAGACGCGAAACTTCCGCCCGCACAAGCAAACTCGGAGTTCCCGGCGCTCGAAACGTTGCCCTCAGATGTCGTTGTCCAGCCCGGCGACACCCTCTCCCAAATCGCGCTCGACACCCTCGGCGACGCCGGCGAATACCCGGCGATCGCCGCAGCGAACTACATCGCCAACCCCGACCTGATCCAACCCGGCCAAATCATCCACATCCCCACCCCGGCCACCCCCAGCGGCAACAGGCAGACGGAGCCACAAACAGAGACGGACGGCACCAGCCGGCAGCCGGCACAGCCCGATCAGGAGGTGCCGAACTCGCAGGATGCGGGGACCGGAGCAAGCGGCGGGCGAGTGCCCACGGTGGACGCGTCAGAAGGTACGTCACCGGCTGACGATGCAGGCGACGCGAACGACGGGACTCTACTGCCATCGGGCAACGAGCAGCTCCAGACTGGGTCGGCCGGCAGTGCGCCGGTTACCCAACCGGGCCTTCCTGCCTCCGACGAGGCCGGTATACCGGCGTCACACGATCCTGGCAGCGAACCGACCACAGACCCAACGCGGTCGGCGGGCGCCGGATCTGCAGCGGAAGCCTCACCGATCGGCGCCCGGGCCGCGTCCAGCCGAACCGTTGTGCTCGGCGGCATCACGGGCCTGACCGCGGCGCTCGCGTGGGCCGGACTGCTCATGGCTCGCCGTCGTCTCCAGCAACGCCGCCGCCCCGGCGAACAGCTGAGACCACCCCTGGAGCTGGAAGCCCGCGTCGAAAAGACGCTCCGCCGGAACGCCGACCCGGCAACACCCGACCGCATCAACCAGGCACTGCGCCGCGCAACCGCAGCGCTCGCAAAATGCCCTGGCACCGTCATCACCGGAGCGCTGGTCGGCCCGGACGCCATCGAACTGCGCCCAGCGAGTTCCGCCGAGCCACCGACGCCGTTCACGGGCACCGCGACCGCATGGACCCTGCCACTACCCGACCCGGACACGCGTGAGGAGCCGGAAACCGAGCGGCTCGCCGCACTCCCGGCTCTGGTGACGATCGGCACCACCGGCGACGGCCGTATCGCAATGGTCAACATCGAAGCTATCGGCGCCTTGCAGATCAACGGCGACGATGAGCGATCCCGTGAACTGGTCAACCACCTGATCGTCGAACTGTCTCAAAGCCCGTGGACTGACGGCATTCACCTGCACCTCGCCGACCGGCCCGGAGGCCTGCGAGCACTCGACGAAGACCGCATCCAGTCCGCCGGAGACCCGGAACGAGAAGTGAGATTCTTTGCGACGCAGGCCAAGTCGATACGCAAGCTCCTAACCGGGCGCACCGTCACACAGGCCCGCACCGAGACGCGCTACGCCGACGCATGGGAACCACACCTGCTGATCGCCGACGCAGGTGACCTACCCAGTGATGAAACCACCGAGAATCTGATCGGTCTTCTCCAAGCGGGGCCGCCCGCGGCGGCTGGGCTCATCACCACCGGGCACAACCCGGGCATCACCGCCAGCATCCAGATCGAAGCAGACGGCACCGCCGCCATCCCGACGATCTTCCCCGACTGCACCATCACCGCAGCCGCCGTCACCGACACCGAACTCGCCGCTATCGTTGGCCTCTATGCCGCCCGACCAACACCCCCGACCGAAGCCGTCGGTGACGATCCAGGCGGCGAAACGCCCGCCCTCGCAGCAAGTTTCGGTGGGACCCACCTCGATGACGTTTCCGCCGACGTGACGACCGGCCTCCATGACTCTGACTTGGGCGACGTGACCGCAATAGATGACGACCAGGCTTCGAACATCGTCATACTCGATGGGTATAGGGACAGCGCCGCAACGCCTTTCACAGGTGTCACTTCCGCGGCAACCGCGAGCGGGGTAAGCGCCACCGAGCAGCGAGACGCTGCTGGCGAGTCGGCAGTAACGCGAGATCGCGACGAAACTCTGGACGCAGACCTCGTCGAATGGCGCGCAGCTGTCCTGCGCCGCCCAAAGGTTGCGATCCTCGGCCCAGCGACGGTGATAGGCCTCGGCCCGGCGTCGGGCCGACCACAGCCCAGGCAGGTCGAAATGGCCGTCTACCTCGCGCTCTACAGCCAGGGCGTGACCGTCGACAAATTCACCGCCGATCTTTGGCCGGAGGGATCGCCGCCAACCGATGGCGGACGGCGGGCTGCGGTGTCCAGGCTTCGCAGCTGGCTCGGCGAAGACCCCGACAGTGGCGAAGCGTTCGTCCCTAACCGCGAGAACGGCTACTACATCACCGACCGGCTCCTGGACGCGGAGCTCTTCGACCGGCTTGCCCAGCGCAGCAGCCGCCGCGCCCGGCGCGGCGATCTACATGACGCACTCGCCGACCTTCAACGAGCCCTCGTTCTGGTCCGTGGACCGATACTTCCCGAGGCCGGTGGGCACGACTACGCATGGCTGTCTGCTGCAGACCGCATGGAAGACCAGACATTGCCCGTTGCGATAGTCGACGCAGCGCATGCTGCAACGGATCTGGCTTTCGCAATCGGTGACAGCGGCGCGGCCGAATCCGCGGCGATGACCGGTCGGACGGTTCAGCCCTACAGCCTGATTCCGTTGTGCGATCTGATCCGTGTCGCCCAATACCGCGGCGACTCGGAAACGGCAGCCATATGGGCTCGCGCCGTGCTCACTGCTGCGGACGCCTATGTACCCGCCGAACTGCCAGATCCTGCTGCGCAGATCGTTGCCAATGCACTGCCCAGCAGCAGACGCGAACCATCGACAAGCGGTATCCGGCCGTGAACAAGGCAGCGACGATGCGCAACACTGCTGGCACCGCCCCGACGACCGTGGTGGGCTCACTTCGGCACGTGGCACGAGAAGGCACACCGATGAGGTGGTGCGCTCTCGGCATCGGGCTCGTCACCGCTGCGTGGGTTGCGCTAACCGTACGGCCGACCGTCGCATCCGTTGTCTTCGGCGTTGCGTTGGTCTCGATGATCGGCGCCGCCGCGATCGACGTCGTCGAGCAGCGTCTGCCCGACCTCCTGACGATCGGTATCGCGGCGTTCGGCCTCGCTGCGCTGCCCGTAATCACCTGGGCGACGGGCAGCGGGAGTGCCTGGCGCGCGATCGCCGGCGGCGCGATCTTCGGCGGCTGGGTCCTGATCGGCACGCTCGCGCTGCGCGGCGCCTTTGGCCTCGGCGATGTGAAACTCTCTGCGGCCTGCGGGATCTACGCCGCCTGGCTCTCGTGGCCTGCCCTCGCAGTCGCGATTCTCTCGTCGCAGGTTGTCATCACCGGGACGCAGATCTACGGACGGCTACGTGGCCAGGATCGCGTGCCCCTTGGCCCTGCCTTCGTTGTCGGTTTGCTGACCGCTGCGTTACTCCGCGCTTGAATACGAACGGTTCGGATCGAAACCTGTTGGATCTTTCGTCAGAGCTTTGTAGAAGAAGAAGGCCGGAGGTACAGCATTGGGCGGCATCCACACGCGGCCCAGCAACGGAGGCAGGTCCTCGTTCGGACCCGTAGTGGTGAAGCCGTGCGACGTATAGAAACGTCGAAGCTCGGCGACTTGCAACGATGAGGTGACATTTCCGAACCAAACTCGAACGCCACGTTCGTGGAGCCGCTGCGCCATCCATCGGACCAGACTCGCCCCGAGACCCTGGCCTCGACGGTCCGGCCGAACGGCAAGAAGATCCAACTCGCTGTGCTTATCCAAGACTGGAAGGAATTTCACTGCTTGCGGCGGCATTGGATCACCGCGACGCAATATTGCCGCAGCCCCTGCGGCATATCGATTCCGGCACGTGAGTGCCGCTGCGATCACGCCGCCGGAATCGTCTCGGATCCACGGCACGAGAGGGCGGTATAGGTCGTCGTCTCTGAGATTGGGAAGGGCATCGGGCGCGATGTCATCGATGTATTGAGCGAGGAAGTCCCGCGCGATTAGCCGGTCTTCGTCCGTGTCTGCGGTTACGATGTTCATGTTGAGTTCTTATACCGGACGTCTGACAGCACTCCCGTCGCCATGCAGAGTGGCGCCGCCGGATCGTGGCAGCGAGCCGTGGTTCGCCGTTCGCCGCCGCAGGATCGACGGCGGGCGCGCCGGCGCCTAGCGGCCCAGTCCGGTGCGCTGCGTCGGCACACCCCGGAACGCCCCGACTCTCTGTGTCATCGGGGCTTCCGGTGCGAGGGCGACGTAGCTGCCGGGGTGGCGGTTGACGGCCGCGCCGGGGTGGATGTGGACCTCGGAGTCGGGCAGGGCGGTGATCCGGGAGCGGTTGTGGGCTTCGACGCGGGCGCCGGCGTGGGCGACGGCGGTGGCTCCGCGGATGGCGACAGTGGCGGTGCCGGTGGCCGGGATCGCGAGCGTGACCTTGGTGGGGATCAGGTCGGCGGCGATGAACGCCTCGGCGCCCCAGCGGTTGACGTGTTCGACGGCCCAGTCCAGGGTGGCCTGCCCGCGGACGGGTGTGACGACCGGCTGGCCCCGATGCGACCTGACGTCGCCGGGGTCGACGCCGAGTGCGGGAAACAGGTCGTCGTCGATGTCCAGGTCCCGGCCTGTGTCTTCCATCCATGCGGCAACGTAGCCGGGGTATTGGGCGCGGGCGCCCGAGGCGCTGTCAGCGAGCAGATCCACCTGCGGCAGATCGGCCCGCTTCAGTGGCCGCACATGCCAGGCGCGGATCTCGCCGGAGTGCTCGGCCTGAAGTTCGGCGTCGGCGGCCATTTGCGCGTTGTACTCGGTGTCGCCGGGCAGGTCCGCGATCAGCCCGTACAGCCTGCTCGGCCCGTCACCTTGAATCCACACACGTTGCCGCTCGGTGTATTTCGTGAAGTATTCGCTGTCCGTGTCGCCGGGCTTCAAAGCGAGGAACTCGGCGAGCGCCTCGACGGTGCGATCCGAGTCGATCGTGTGCAGCGGTGAGGGCCGAAAGTCGGTGCCGGCGAACATGACGGTGCCCTTGTCGGTGAGCACATAGCCGAGCGCCCCTGCATCGGGCCGCAGCTCGCCGCCTGGTTCGAACATCTCCAGTCGCAATCCTTCCGCGTCGACGGTGCGAAGCTGCTCGCCGGTGTCATGGATGCGGGCGGCAACGTCGGCGAGGTGTTGGTCTTGGACGGACATGACGGTGTGCGGAACAGTCGCGGAACCAACCATGCGGCCACCGTCGATCACGGCCCAGCGCGTCGCACCGAAGCTGAGCGTCTCGACTTCTACCGCCACTGCTGCCGTTACCTGCTGCAGCAGGTCGGCGCGGGCGCGATTCTCCCGGCCGGTATTCGCGACCTCTTCCAGCAGTGGGAAGTCCTCGGGCAGCTGGTGGTACGGCGCAGACACGTTCCAGACGTTGTCGGGGGCAACGCGGGCGGCGGCCTTCTCCCACGCCAGCTTGTAGGCGAAGTCGAGCCGTTCGGCCGCGTCGGCCAGATCCTCGACCACCTCCTCCGCACCGACCTCGCGGGCGACGGTGGCGAGCGGTCCGTCATCCGGACCGAAACCTTGGTAGGCGACGCGCGGATCCAAAACCACTGTGACGAAACCGGTGTCGGGTGTCGGATCGGTATTGATGCTCATCGGAAACCTCCATGAAGATTCGAGGTGCACGGATACGTGATGACGGCTCGGATCACCGGGTCGGGTTGCGCCCCTCGGGGCGACGGGCCATGGATGGGGCGGGATCCCGCCACAACGCCGCCCCTGCAGGACGGCCGCCGCGCGGAACCGGGGGAGCGGTGAGACGGGCCCCGATCTGTTCGACTTCGGCGAGCGTGAACCCGGACAGGTGCGCCGAGGTGTCGACGGTGGCGCCACTGCATGCGAAATCCACGCCGATGTGCGAATACCAGGTGCGCTTCGTGAAGGGTGGAGAGGCTGATGGCTCCAACGTTCCGCGACGGGCCAGCTGGTCGACCGCCCAGCCGATGGGGTTGTCGTCATCCGGCTCCCAGGTCACGGTGTCGATGACGCGCGGATCGCCGTCCGCCCACCCGACCGCATCGTGCGCGTCGAACGCCCGCTCATGGAACGTCAGCGTGGGCGCGGTCTCGCGGGGCAGCACGGCGATGATCGGCTCCGTGTTCCACAGCCACACACGATGCCCATCGTCCAGCAGCGCCGAGACGAGCTTGCCGTCATGCAGGAGGGACGTGGCTGTGATCGGGCGCAGCCGGCCGGATGTGTCGAACAGCAGATCACTCGCGGCCAGCTCGGCCGGGTGAATATGACGGGCCTGCGGCACCAGCTCGCTGATATCGACGACAGCAGCGGGCGACAGGGATGTGTTCACAGCAGCACGGGCCTGATGACGGCGACCGGCCGAGAAGCCTGGCCGCGAGAGGCGCAATCCGCACCGACGAACCGGCCGAACTCCGGATCGTGATCGGCCCAGGTCACCTCCGGATCGTCACGATGCTCGGTGGCGGTGCAGCCGCACCGGGCCATCCACTCCACCAGATGCGCCCGCGTGTCCGCCAGGATCCGCAGCCAATCCGCCGCTGCGGTGGCCGGCTGCTCCTCGCTGTAACACGTCAGGTAGGAGCCCCATAGAGCCGTGAGTTCCTCTACGGCGGCGCCGTGCCGGAACCAGCACGGCGGCACCTCCCGCGGCCGCAGCCGGTACCGGCGCACCAGCCACGTGACCCACCGGCCCAGGTCCGACCAGGCATCGAACGCCTCTCCGGTCGACAAGTCCTCCCACACGATCGGAACCGGCACCGGCTCGCCGAACAATCCGGACATGAGCATCACCCCAGACGGGTCCAGGGCGCGGACCGACGCCGCGCCTCTACCCCAAGGAGGTGCGCGCCGTGCGCGGTAGTGCGGATGCGATCAGCGGCGCTATCAACATTTCCTCGACACATCTGCTCATCTACCGATAGAGTCAACAAAACCCGGTCATATCGCGTTCGCGCCTGCATGGAGACTAGATGCCTGAACCGTGGCTTTCCGCCGACGACGTCGCCGCCCACCTCGGCGTGACGAAGGAGACGGTCTATGCATGGATCGCGGAACGGGCGATGCCGGCGCACAAGATCGGTCGGCTGTGGAAGTTCCAGGCCACTGAGGTCGACGCCTGGGTGCGCAGCGGCGGGTCGGCCCAGGCGCCAGCGAAACATACACGAAGCAAGCACAATGGCGGCGGTGTCTGAGTGCGGCTCATCGACAATCTCAACGAGTTCCTCGGCGATGACCTCAAGGCGTCCATTCAGCCGGGATCGAAGCTGCGCATCGCGGCCAGCACATTCTCGATCTTCGCGTTCGAGGCGCTCAAGGCCGAACTGCAAAAGATCGGCGAGCTGCAGTTCATTTTCACGGCGCCGTCGTTCACCACGACGAAGGCGACGGACAAGCCAGCGCCGGAGAAGCGACAGTTCTTCATTCCGCGTGACAAGAGTCGGGATGCCGCGCTGTATGGAACGGACTTCGAGATCCGGCTGCGCAACAAGTTGACGCAGCGCGCGATCGCGCGGGAGTGCGCGAAGTGGGTGCGCGAGAAGGTGACGTTCCGCTCGAACCACACCGGTGCGCCGATGCAGTCGTTCGCCGTGGTCGACGACGCCGCCGTTTACGCGCCGCTGCAGGGGTTCACCACTGCAGACCTCGGCTATGAGCGGGGCCCTGCCGTGTCGAACATGGTGAACAGGATCGACGAGGCCCCACTGACCCAGCAGTACATGCGGCTGTTCGATCAAATCTGGCACAATCCCGATCAGCTTGAGGACGTGACCGAAGCGGTCCGGGACCATATCGCGTCGGTGTATGCGGAGAACTCCCCGCAGCGCGTGTACTTCTTGATCCTGTACAACCTATTCGCCGAGTTCCTCGACGACATCAGCGAGGATGTGCTGCCCAACGATCGGACCGGCTACCAGGACACCGAGGTGTGGAAGGCACTGTACAACTTCCAGAGAGACGCCGCGGTCGGTGTGATCAACAAACTCGAGACCTACAACGGCTGCATCCTGGCCGACAGCGTCGGTTTGGGTAAGACGTTCACGGCGCTGGCGGTGGTCAAGTACTACGAGCTGCGCAACAAGTCCGTGCTGGTGCTCGCGCCGAAGAAGCTGGCGGACAACTGGACGAACTACAACAGCAACTACACGACGAACATCTTCGCCAAAGATCGTTTCAACTATGACGTTCTGGCCCACACGGACCTGTCGCGCGACCGCGGGGAATCTCTGGGCAAGCGACTGGATCTGGTCAACTGGGGCAACTACGACCTGGTCGTGATCGACGAGTCGCACAACTTTCGTAACGCCGACTACGTGCAGGAGCGCGAGACCCGCTACCAGCGGCTGATGCGAAAAGTAATCCGCGAGGGCGTGAAGACGAAGGTGTTGATGCTGTCTGCGACACCGGTCAATAACCGGTTCAACGATCTCCGCAATCAGCTTGCCCTGGCGTACGAGGGTGAATCTGCGCAGCTTGCTGCGAAGCTCAACATTCAGACGTCGATTGAGGAGGTGTTTCGGCAGGCGCAGCGGGTGTTCAACGAATGGTCCGAGCTGCCGCCGGCGGATCGGACCGCTGAGGCGATCTTGGCCCGGCTGGATTTCGACTTCTTCGAGCTGCTCGACGCTGTCACGATCGCCCGGTCCCGAAAGCACATTCAGGCGTTCTACGACACCACCGATATCGGCGCGTTTCCGGAGAGGCTGCCACCGGTCTCGCTGCGTCCGCCGTTGACGGACTTGGCCGATGCGCCCACGTTCAACGACATCTTCGAGCAGCTGCAGCAGTTGACGCTCGCCGTGTACACGCCGCTGGCCTATGTGTTCCCGAGCCGCCGCGACAAGTACGAGCAGCTCTACGGGGCAGGTGCAGGTCAGAACTATGCGGGCGGCGAGACCGGGAACCTGGGTGCGGCCAACCGGGAGCAGGGCATCAAGAAACTGATGACGGTGAACCTGCTCAAACGGCTCGAATCCAGCGTCGAAGCATTCCGGCTCACCCTCAGCCGCTTGGAGGGCACCGTCGCCGAGGCGATGGAGGCCGTCGACAACCACGCCGCGAACATCGCCGACATGACCTCGACGCTTGCCGACCTCGACGCCGACGACGACGATTTCGAATTCCCGACGTCGGGCACTGTTGGCCGCAAGGTGCAGATCGACCTAGACGACATGGATGTCGAATCGTGGAATCGCGACCTTGTCAACGACGGACAAGTCATTCAGCAGCTCTTGGCCGCGATCAGCGGCATCACCCAGAGCCACGACTCGAAACTCGCCGCGCTTCGCGGCTTGATGACAGAAAAGTTCGCGAACCCGCTGAACGCCGACAACCGCAAGATCCTGATCTTCTCTGCGTTCGCCGACACCACCGAGTACCTATACAAGAACCTCGCCCCCGCGCTCAAGGAGCACGGCTACGACGCCGCTCTCGTGACCGGACAGGGCAACCCGTCGACCACGGTCGGCAAAGGCTACGACTTCCAGCAGACGCTCACCTTGTTTTCGCCGCGTTCGAAGCAGCGACATCTCGTCATGCCGAAAGAATCATCAGAGATCGACGTTCTGATCGGTACCGACTGCATCTCCGAGGGCCAGAACCTGCAGGACTGCGACTTCCTCGTCAACTACGACATCCACTGGAATCCCGTCCGCATCATCCAACGCTTCGGCCGCATCGACCGGATCGGATCGACCAACGAACGCATCCAATTGGTCAACTTCTGGCCAGACATCTCTCTGGATGAGTACATCAACCTGAAAGAGCGCGTCGAAAACCGCATGGTCATCGCGGATCTCGCCGCGACCGCTGACGACAACGTGCTTACCCAGGAGGCCAGCGATGCCGCATTCCGCAGAGAGCAGCTGCGCAAGCTCCAAGATGAGGTCATCGAGCTTGAAGACGTCCGCACCGGCGTGTCCATCACCGATCTGGGGCTCAACGATTTCCGCATGGATCTGCTCGGCTACATCAAGGAGTACGGCGACCTGGCCGGCACCCCGAAGGGTCTACATGCCGTGATCCCTGCCGACCCAGGCAAGGGCCTCAAGCCGGGTGCGCTGTTCGTGCTGCGCAACATCAACGCCGACGAGCACCTCAATCGCGGCAACCGCCTCCACCCCCACTACCTCGTCTACCTCGACAACGACGGCCACGTGATCGCCGACCACACGGAGGTCAAGCGGCTGCTTGATTTGATCCGCGCCGGCTGCCGCAACCGCAGCGAGCCCGCGTGGCAGGTGTGCCGCATCTTCAACGAGGCCACCTGCGACGGCGCCGATATGGGCGAGTACAGCACCCTGCTCACCGACGCGATCCGCTCCATGATCGACGTCACCGAGGAACGCGACATCGACAGCCTGTTCAGCCCCGGCCACACCACCGCCCTCGTGCAATCCATCGCCGGCCTCGACGACTTCGAACTAATCGCGTTCCTCGCCATCGTCGAACTGCAAACCGATGAATGACGCCGCGCCTCACACCGTGCTGTTCCGCTGGCCGCAGGCAGCAGCGTTCGGTCGAGTGATACCGAAAACCAAGTTCTACGAGCACGGCAACGTTCGTACCGCGTTGCGCGACAAGTTCGTCGAAGACGTCCAGCGCATCACGTGGGCCTACAAGCTCGCCGACGAAACCATCCACTTGCGGGGCACTACTGCTGTGCCCGAGATCCAGGTGTTCACGGTCGAAACCAAGGGCTCCGACGTCTCCGACGACGTTCTCACCGCCATCGACACAACAGTTCACTTTCCCATCATCTTCGAAATCACCACCGGCAACAGGGCACGTACGGCGGCCGCCCAGAAAACCCTCGGTGGCAAGACCCCCAAGATCGGCACCTATTTCACTTCCGACTGGGAATCTTCTGACGCCCCGCGTCGCCCTCTACCAGCAGCACTCGACCTGTTGGGACTCTACGAGGCAATCCTCTCTGTCCTACTGCCGGTGTCCACGCGCCTCGGGGAGTCGGTGTCGGAGGCAACCGGAAGACTGGACCGCAGCGGCAAGCTCCAACGGGAGATTGCGGCGCTGGAAAAGAAGATGCGCGCCGAGCCGCAACTGAACCGCAAGATCGAACTGCGCAAGCAGATCAAACAACGCACCGAAGTGTTGGCAGAATTGACCGACCCCGCACCGAGCAGCAAGGACTGACCGTGGACAAGCTTGACCCGCACACGCCCGACCTCACCCAGCGCAACATCGAGGCCATCGCTGAGCTGTTCCCCATGGTTGTCACCGAAACCCTCGACGGTGACGGCAACCCGACGCGCGCGATCGACTTCGATGCACTTCGCCAGGAACTCTCCGACCACATCGTGGAGGGGCCGCAGGAACGCTACCAACTCGACTGGCCAGGTAAGCGTGCCGCCGCCTTCGCAGCGAACGCTCCCATCGCCAAGACCCTGCGCCCAGTGCGAGAGGAGTCCGTGGACTTTGACACGACCAAGAATCTGTTCATCGAGGGCGACAACCTCGACGCTCTAAAACTGCTCCAAGAGTCATACCTCGGCAAGGTCACACTCATCTACATCGACCCGCCCTACAACACCGGCAACGATTTTATTTATGACGACGACTTTGCCGAAACAAGCGCCGAATACCTTTCCCACTCAGGACAGAAGTCAGAGACCGGCGACCGCCTTGTCGCCAACCCTGAATCCAACGGGCGCTTCCACTCCAACTGGCTCAGCATGATGTACTCGCGGCTGAAGTTGGCCCGTGGCCTACTAACCGACAACGGCGTGATCATTGCCGCAATCGGAGATAACGAGCGGGCGAATCTTCGCGCGCTGCTCGATCAGGTATTCGGTGCTCAAAATTTTATCTCGGACGTCGTCTGGCACGGCGGTCGAAAGAACGACTCTCGCTACGTCTCCAACGGCACGGAGTACATGCTCATCTACGCGAGAAACGAGATGCGACTGAGTGAACTTGGTGTTCGATGGCGCGAACCGAAGGCTGGGCTCGATGCTGCCCTCACTCAGGCCGCTTCGATATGGACTGCTCGTCAGAGCGACGAAGATGCCGCTATTCAATGGAAGGCTTGGTTGAAGAAAAAGAAGTCCGCCGGTGAGATCACCGATGCGGTCGCGCGATACGACCAGCTTCAACCGGGCACCGGCCGTCCGATGAGCACGTACCGAGACATAACATGGCCAGGCAGAGGCGGTGCCGTTTATGAAGTCCTTCACCCGGTCACGGGTAACCCCGTGTCATTCCCAAAAACTGGATGGCGCTTCAAGAAGGACGAGATGGATCGCCGGATCGCCGCGGGCCGCATCTGGTTCGGCGAGGATGAGAGTTCGATTCCGCGTGGCATCATCTTTCTCGACGAGACTGGTGACCAGGTCGCGATCTCGGTATTCGAGCAGGATCGCAAGGCCGCAAGCACCGATATGCGCCACCTGATGGGCGAGATTGTCTTCGAGAATCCCAAGGATAGGCGTGTGCTCGCACGCTGGTTCCGGCTCGTAACAAGCGGCAGAAAAGACGCCGTCATCCTCGACTTCTTCGCTGGTTCTGGCTCAACCGCCCACGCTGTCATGGACCTCAACGCGGCAGACGGCGGAAATCGTCGATATATCATCGTCCAGCTTGATGAGGCGGTCGACCATCCGGACTACGACACCATCGCCAGCGTCGCCCGTGAACGTCTGCGCCGAGCTGGCCAACAAGTGAAGCAGACCGCCGGCATGCTCGGCACTGATCTTGATGTCGGATTCCGCTCACTGCATGTTGCTACCACGAACATGGCGGATACGCTCGCAACGGCGGACGACCTGGGACAGCACGCATTGTCCGATGCTATTGCCAGCGTCCGGTCAGACCGCACGGATGAAGACCTGCTGTTCCAAGTGATGCTCGGACGGGGTCTCGACCTCGGTGAGTCGATCGCGGTCGACGAGATTTCAGGTTGCCGCGTCCTGGCCGTCGCCGACAACGCGTTGATCGCATGCTTTGCGGACGATGTGGCTGATGAGGTCGTCCGCGCGATGGCTGATCGTCGTCCGCTGCGTGCCGTGTTCCTGGACGCTGGGTTCACCAGCGACGCCGCCCGCATCAATGCTGAGCAAATCTTCCGAGAGCTATCGCCCGAGACCACGGTTGAGGCGATCTGACGCTATGAAGCTTCAGTTCAAGGTCCAGCCGTACCAGACCGAGGCTGTCGATGCCGTCGTCGATGTGTTCGCGGGGCAGCCGTTTGCGGACGGGGTCAAGTACCGCATCGACCCCGGCAAGAACGCCGCGCCGACTCTGACGGAGGACGCGGGTCTACGCAATGCGGAGATTGTATTGACCCCTCCGCAACTTCTATCCAACGTGCACGCGGTGCAGCAAGCACGGGGGCTGCCGCTGTCGAAGGATCTGAAAGACCCGGTCAGGAAGGCCGCAGCGCCGCTGAACCTCGACATCGAGATGGAGACCGGCACCGGCAAGACCTATGTGTACATCAAGACGATCATGGAGCTGCACAAGCGGTACGGCTGGTCGAAGTACATCGTGGTGGTGCCGTCGATCGCGATCCGCGAAGGTGTGAAGAAGTCGTTCGATATCACCGCCGACCATTTTCAGCAGTTCTATGGCACCAAGCCGCGCACGTTCATCTACAACTCATCACGGCTTCACGAGGTGGAGCGATTCTCCTCTGACGCGGGCGCGCAGGTCATGATCATCAACATTCAGGCGTTCAATGCCACCGGCAAGGACGCCCGCCGGATCTATGAGGTACTCGACGATTTCCAGTCGCGTAGGCCGATCGACGTGATCGCGGCGAATCGGCCGATCCTGATCATTGATGAGCCGCAAAAGATCGAGGGCGATGCGAAGAAGCCGTCGAAGTCGCTGGAGGCGCTCGGGCAGTTCAATGCCCTTTTCGCGCTGCGCTACTCGGCGACGCACAAGATCGAACGGATCAAGGTGCACCGCCTCGACGCGGTGGATGCCTACAACCAGAAGCTGGTTAAGAAGATCGCGGTGCGCGGCATCACCGTCAAACACCTGGCTGGTAGTAGCGCCTACTTGTACGTCGACGGCCTTGAGGTCGGTAAGGGCGCGGACTTCCCGAAGGCCAGGGTCGAGTTGGAAGTGCAGACCGCCCAGGGCATCAGGCGGCTGGTGAAGCGACTGAGCCAAGGAATGAACCTGCACGATATCTCCGGAGGCATCGAGGCCTACAAGGGCCTCTTCATCCGGGACGTGGACGCGAACCGTGACATCATCGAGCTCAGCAACGGTGACATCATAAGCGCGGGTGAGGTAACCGAGGACGTCGCCGAAGATCAGAAGCGCCGCATTCAGATCCGTGAGGTAATCCGAGCGCATCTGGACAAGGAACGCGAGCTGTTCGGGCAGGGCATCAAGGTGCTCTCACTGTTCTTCATCGACGAAGTCGCCAAGTATCGCGACTACAACCGCGAGGATGCGCTCGGTGAATACGCGCGAGCGTTCGAAGAGGAGTACGAGGCGGTGCTCGCCGACGTCCTCAGCAAGCTCGACTTGGACGAGGCCGGGAGACGGTATCGCCGGTATGTCGAGGCGATCCCCGTGCGCAAGACACATAATGGATATTTCTCGATTGACAAGAAGACCGGCCGGTCCGTCGACGGCAAGATCGCGGCTCGTGGCGATTTCGCGGGCCAGTCCGACGATGTCGACGCCTACGATCTGATCCTCAAGGACAAGGAACGGCTGCTGTCGTTCGGCGAGCGCGTAAGGTTCATCTGGTCGCATTCGGCGCTGCGCGAGGGCTGGGACAGCCCGAACGTGTTCGTCATGGGCATGCTCAAAAAGAGCGACAACACGACCACGCGGCGCCAGGAGATCGGCCGCGGTCTGCGTCTATCGGTGGATCAGCACGGCGAGCGCATGGACAATCCCATCACGGTGCATGACATCAATGAACTGACCGTCGTCACCGACGAGTCCTACACCGAGTTCGTCACCGCTTTACAAAAGGAGATCATCGAGTCGCTATCGGCCCGGCCGCGCAAAGCGAGCGAGGCCTACTTCACCGGCAAGCAGATCATCCTTGCGGACGGGTCGAAGAGCGTCATGGAAGCCGAAGTCGCCAAAGCGCTGTACTTCCACCTGGTCAAGAACGACTACATCGACGAAGCCGGTTTCGTCACCCAAACCTACAAGGACGCCCGCGCCAGCGGCACTCTAGTCGCGCCAACGTCGGAGATCCTCAAGCCGATCATCGACTTCGCCTGGCCTCTCGTCGACGCGCTCTACCTAGACGTGCCTAAGCCGGTCGACGGGCGCAAGCCGAAGAAGATCCCGCTCAACGAGGCGAATTTCAAAAAGCGCGAGTTCCAGGAGCTGTGGGGACGCATCAATCACAAGGCTGTCTACCAGGTCAAATTCGATTCCGCTGAGCTGATCGCGAACTGCATCCGCGTGCTCGACACGTCCCTGAACGTCACTGTCATGCAGTATGTCGTCGAGAAGGGTCAGCAGGTCGTCGGCCTCGAAGTCGAGCAGCTCGAAGCCGGTACTGGCTTCAAGGTCTCGGAGACGAAGGTCGAGCACTCCGCGGTGTCGGCCGGCTCCACCGTGAAATACGACCTGCTCGGCGAGATCGCAGAAAAGACACAACTCACCCGGCGCACCTGCGCAGCAATCCTCACCGGCATCAATCCCGGCACGTTCGCGAAGTTCAAACAGAACCCGGAGCAGTTCATCACCGAAGCTGCACGGCTGATCAACGAACAAAAGGCCACCGTCATCATCGAGCACCTGACCTACGACCCGCTCGACGACCAATACGACTCGTCGATCTTCACCGAGAACCAGACCGCTCAGGACCTATCCAAAGCCGGGGAGAAGCTGAAGAAGAGCGTCTACGAGTACGTCGTCACGGACTCGAAGGTGGAGCGAACGTTTGTCGAGAAGCTCGACGTCAGCAACGAAGTCGTCGTCTACTCGAAGCTGCCCCGCGGGTTTTCCATCCCCACGCCGGTCGGCGACTACAACCCCGACTGGGCCATCGCCTTCCGCGACGACGTCACCCACATCAAACACATCTACTTCGTGGCCGAGACCAAAGGCTCCATGTCGACCATGCAGATCAAGAAGGTGGAGGAAGCTAAGATCGAGTGCGCCCGCAAGTTCTTCGCCTCGCTGAATGCGAAGGCCGCGAGCGGCGCGGTCAAGTACGACGTCGTCGACTCCTACGATTCCCTCCTCCAACTTGTGGGGGCGTGATTGGAGTGGCAATCGAGCTGTATTTCTCTGAACACTTCCGGGCCTCATCGAAGCTGCTAGAAGACTACGGCGCGTTCGATATCAGCCTCGCCTCCGACCTACCGCTCTTCGTCGACCCCTTCCTGCTCTTCAACAGCAAGAAGCAGGAGTACCGCGATCTTCACGACGGAATGATCCGATACCTCGTATTCCTCCGCGATCGTGCCGCGCCCAGTCTCGATCCGGGACTTATCAAGTCTTGGTACATGTTCCAGGAGGTCAAGCAGAACTGGCTTGGATTCACTGTTCTCGGTAACTCAGGGAGCGGCCTAGGCGTAGATTTCGCCCGTGCACTGCACAGCTCCCTTGGCTCGATTCTGAAAGTGTTCGGGTCTGAGTCGATCACCCAAGGCACCCACCTAGAAAAACTCGCGCTCATCAAACCCGGCATAGGTCGCGACAACATCAGCGACTTCACCACGAATCTCATTAAGGGCTATCTACTAGAGTACACCCAGGAGTTCGCACGGGCGCATTTGCCGGCCGACCAGAGGGGCACATTCACGGTAGTCCGTGCGGTCTTCAATTATGATACCGAGACTTGGGAACCACGTCGTTACGAACTTCCCGCGCTTCGCGGAGACTATGTTCTGCTCACCCCGGCTGACATCCTCACTAAGGACGACACCTGGATCAGTCGCACGGACCTTGTGCGCCAGTTCGTCAGCATCCCCAACGCTATCGAAGATGAGCAGCTTCGCGCGCAAGTTAACAATTACCTACTCAAGAGACTGAGCGACAATCCGACAAAGAAGGACTACTCCGACTTGGCGGCTTCCGCAATCATCCAATTTCCTGAGATAATCGATTACTACATTCGCAAGAAGGAGGATACCGGGGAGCAGGCAGTGGGCCTGAGCGCACGGCGGCGGCAGGAGGTCTTCGAGGTCCTCGTGCAAATGGTGCAGAAGGTCGTCGAAGACATCCGCGCCAACACCTCGCTGTACCTGACGCCAGTCAACAGCTATGACGAGGCGCTCACCCGCGCGAACGGCTTCAAACAGTACGTCGAGAATCAGGACGGCTACCGGCTCATCAATACGCCCGGGCGGGAACGCCCGCTCGCCACGGAGAAGGAAGTTCAGCTGTTCTTCGGTCTCATCTTCTTCGGAAGCGAGTTCGATGTGAATCGGGAGGTCAATAACGGCCGTGGACCGGTCGATTTCAAAATAAGCAACGGGGCTGTCGACAAGTCGCTGATCGAGGTCAAACTCGCGAGCAACAAGCACCTGAAGCGGAATCTTAAGAACCAGGTCGAGGTTTACGAAAACGCGAACGGAACGCGCACTTCGGTCAAGATGATCGTCTGCTATACGGAGGCGGACATTGCAAAGGTTGATGCCGTCCTCAAGGAGCTGGATCTCCGCAGTGAAAAGTCCATCGTGGTAATCGACGCACGCGCCGACAACAAGCCCTCGGGCTCGAAGGCGTAAGGCGGTTCAGCTGCGATGCTCCAGTACCTTCGTCTGCGTGGTGCCCCTGCATTCGATCAGCTCTCTGGCGTTGACATCGGTCCGCTAGAGCCCGTGAACTTCTTTTTCGGTCCTAATGGATCGGGCAAGACGACCATCAGTCGGGCGCTGGCCGACCCGGCGCAGTTTGCCGGAACAGCTTTGGAATGGAAACCGCCGAGCAGCGCGCTCGGAGTCAAGGTCTATAACCGCGACTATGTCGATGCAACGCTCACGCCTGCGGGCCATCTCCCTGGCGTATTCCTCCTGGGTGAGACGAGCGCGGAGATCCGGGCTGAGATTGAGTCGCTCACGGGACCGAGCGGCTCAATTGCTACCAGCAAGGATGCACTCACGCGACTTCAGTCCTCGTTAGAAGCGAAGGACAGTGAGATCGAGAGTGTCCGGGCTGTGTTGAAGGAGGCTGCGTGGGCAAAGCGCGACGAAGTCCCCGCGGAGCTGCGTGAGATGTTCACTGGCTATAACAACAGCAAAGATCGGCTTCTGGAACGACTTCTCGAAGTCGCGGCAGCGAACTCGGCCACCGCAGAGAGCTTCGCGGCGCTCACCTCTGAGGCCGCAGCAGTTCTCGTGGAAGATGCGCAGCCGTTCCCGGAGCTGCCGCTCGGACATGACATCAGGATCGAAGCGGCACCCGGCCACTCCCTCTTGGGTACAGCCGTTGTCGGTAGCCGAGATGTACATCTTGCACCGCTGATTCAACGGCTCGGCAACGCCGATTGGGTTCAACACGGTCGCACCCATCTCGAGCACGCGAACGGTGTCTGCCCGTTTTGCCAACAGACCGCTCCGGCCGACCTGCGCGAGCAACTGGAGGCCTACTTCGATCGGACCTATGTCGAGCAGATGGAACAACTATCGGCACTCAAGCAGTATTTCGAGTCCTGGGTGCAGCGGTGGACGGCCTATATGGACGATCTCCTGGCGAGGCCGGGGGCTTCGGAACACGTCAACGCGGAGCGGTTTGCGAGCGCGCGTGCTGCGCTGGAGAGGCTGATCGCTGACGCCCAGGCACAGATCAGCGCAAAGTTGTCGGCGCCATCGACTCTGCTCTCGGTTCCCGATCCCTCGCTGCAAGTAGAAGGCATCAACGCCGTGGTTCGGGATGCCAACGTGTCAATCCAACGCTTCAATCTTCTCCTTAAGAACCGATCAGCCGCGAAGAAGTCACTTCTTCGCCGCTGCTGGGTCGTGTTCGCCCGGGTGGCTCTTGTCGCTGAACTTGCCCGTTACGAAGGAGCGATGCCTGGTCACCTGACGGGCAAGGAAAGTCTCGAAAGACAGATCGCTGCGGCGACGGCGGACGTTCGTGCCAAGACATTGCGCCTCCGCGAGCTTCAGTCGAAGGTCGCATCGAGCAAGCCGATCATCGATCGCATCAACCGCCTCCTGGATTCCGTCGGCTTCCACTCCTTTTCACTTACGGAGTCGACAGCGGTTCAGGACGGCTACACCCTCGTCCGTTCGAACGGCGATGTCGCCACGGAGACTCTCAGCGAAGGCGAGCGGACGTTCATTACCTTCCTTTACTTTGCGCAGTCACTCCAGGGCGCACCACAAGATGAAGCTGAGTCGAATGATCTCTTGGCGGTTATCGATGACCCGATCTCAAGCCTCGACAGCGATGTGCTGTACGCCGTCTCTACTGTTGTCCGCAGGATCGTCGAGGATGTCGCGGCGGGTAAAGGTCGTGTGCGGCAGCTTCTGCTCATGACGCACAACGCTCATTTTCACAAGGATGTGACCTATCGCCCGCACGGCGGTCCGAAGCTTGGGCCTTGGAAGTACGGGATTGTGCGGAAACGAAGTGGCCTGCCGAGCGAAGTTGAACTTGTCGACAGGAATCCCATCCAAACTGCCTACGGAGCCTTGTGGAACGAGGTCAAAAGGTCGGCCGAGCAGCCCTACGAGAGCGCTGTCGGCCTTCAGAACACACTGCGCCGCATCCTCGAGACGTACTTTAGGGTGCTCGGCGGCGTTGATGACCCCACAATCATCGCCAACTTTGAGGGAGACGACCAGATCATCTGCCGGTCCCTCTTCGCCTGGGTCAATGCTGGGTCCCACTCGATCTTCGATGAGCTCGACTACTCGCCGTCGCCGAGCACCGTGGAAGCTAACCTCCGAGTTTTCCGCCGGATCTTCGACGTGAATGGGCAGATCGGGCACTACTGCTTGATGATGGGTGAATCTTCCGCTGAGAATGCCGAGGAGAAGCCTGCGGCCGCATCGAGTCCGAGAAACAGGGGAGCCACATGACGGATCGCGCCAGTCTCTTACTGGATCGGCGCCAGCGACGCGTATGTGGGTCACTACCGCGCGGGACGCGCACCTCCTGAGGGCAGGAACGTCGTTTTCCGACGCCGCCCCGAAGGGAGAGAATCATGGCCACCATCACGAACGCCTGGGCGAAGACTCCGGCGCGCAGACTCGTGAGCATCGCCACCGCTGCCGACTACGCAGCGTGCTCCGGCAAGACGATTCGGCGCCGCATCGCCGACGGCACGATCCGCGCTTACCGCTTTGGCAAACGTGCGGTCCGAGTGGACCTTGCCGACATCGACGACGCGCTGCTGGAGATCCCGACGGTAGCTGCCGGTCGCGTGACGCGCGCGTCGTGAACCGCTTGCGCGATGGCTGGAGCGCGCTGATGGGTGGGCGCGGCCATGTACCGTCGCGCCCCCAGCTGTCGCTGTCGGCATCAGGATCTATATGCATTGGGCACGTATTGGGCACGAACGCGCGAGCAAGGCCGCTTAAACACGCTCGGACCTGCGGAAATAAGCAGTCTGTAACCTCACTCGTAAAGTGTCGGCGCAACGGTAGTTCGAATTCCTTACCTGCCACCACAGCGATTGCACCGGTTTAGCCTGCGGTTGTGCTGATCCGAACCGCGTGAGCGATCGCCGAGTCCACCGTTGTCGGTGACGCTCGAAAATTGATCAGATTTGCCGCCGTTGAGACCGGCCAGGCATCGAAGAAGCGCCTCGCCGTCGACAAGCCGTCCCACACGGGAAAACACTGGTATCGGCGGCGCCCGACGCTGCAATCTCTTGGGGGATCGTCCTCCTCGGGGTCGTTCGTGCCGCGTCCTACCCCTCCCGGTTTCAGCTTGAAAGCGCTTGCGCGACCACAGCTGTGATGCACTGGGTAGTCTCGTTCAGTGCGAGGTCGCGGCCAAATGTGTCGAGGAGAGGAAGAACGGTGACATTCGGCGGCACCGTCACGCCGCGCTCCGCGGCACCGCAGACGACGAGAACTGGTCGTGACCCGCTTCGATCGATCACACCTCCCACGACCTTGCCGCGCAGCGATTGCGCATCGAATTTGCCTTCGCCGGTAACGACGAGATCGGCGGTGTACATGGCGCCGTCGAGGTCTGCGATCTTGGCCAGCGTGTCGAACCCAGGGACGATCCGGCATCCCAGTGCCGCGAGGCCGCCCGCAAGACCGCCTGCCGCCCCAGATCCGATAATGTTTTCCACATCCACGCCGAATTGCTGCAAATAGGTCTCGCGTACTCGACCGAGCCTCATGCTCAGCTCGTATATCTGCGCCGAGGAGGCGCCTTTTTGGGCGGCAAAGACGGTGGCCGCGTCGAGGAAGCGTGTGTTGACGTCGACGCACACGCTGATGTTCCTCGACTTGATCTCGGAGAGCGTGTACGTGTTGAGGAGCGCCTCGACCGCGCCGATGCCGCCGTCTGTCGTAGCCGAGCCTCCGAGCCCGACGAGGATGCGGGTTGCTCCGTGCTGCATCGCGGTAGCTATGAGCTGTCCGGTGCCGCGTGTCGTTGCCTGCATGGGGTCGTTGTGAGTTGGCCCGCCGGCAACGAGCAGCCCTGATGCCTCGGCCATCTCGATCACGGCTTGTTGACCCTCGAGAGACCACCGAGCGTCCACCATTGATCCCAGCGGGCCGCCGACCTGGGTCATGCGATTCCCGCCGCCGAACACATTGAGTGTCCCTTCGCCGCCGTCAGCCAACGGCAATTTCCGGCAGTGCCCACCGGCTTCGAACACAGCGACTTCGATCGCCGCACAAACCTCAAGCGCAGTCGCTGTACCGCGGAATTTGTCCGGCGCAGCGAGCACTCGTACAGGGCGGTTTGTGGACGGCACCACCCCACCTCCCAACCGCTGTCATGCAGACGCACGCAGTAGAGCTCTCATCGAAATAAATCGGCCTGTTGAGGTATCCCTGTGGGCATCAGGACTCTGTCTGATGGTACGAGCGTCATACGGTCCGGAGGGCAGCGCCGCACCATCATAAACTGCCGCGTTTTCGCCGCGACCTACCTACTCCATTATTCGCCAGTCGGCGACTGCGTAGCGATCCTCGTACACGAAAACAGGGTTCAGATCGATCGAAAGACCAGGCTTCGAAGCGATCGCGTTTCCGAGGCTTTCGGCGAGGTCGCACACGGCATCAATAGCAAGTGCGGGGCTGCCCCGATAACCCGTCAATACAGGGTAGCAGCGCAGCGTGCTGAGCGCACGGCGCGCCGATTCGTGCGAAAAGTCATTGACGAGCAGCACCGAATCGGACTCCAACTCGGTCAATACACCGCCTTTACCAATGACAACGATGGGACCGAACCAGTCGTCGTGGAATGCTCCGATCAGCAGCTCGAAGCCGGCTGGCAATTGAGGCATCACCAGCATGGGCGACTCCTGGCTGCCTGCGCGCAAAGCCGCTTCCGCCTTCCGCACAGCCTCGCGATCGGTGAGATTCAACTGAACCCCGCCTACGTCCGACTTGTGCACGATCGACGGGTCGGCGGTCTTGAGGCAAACCGGGTACCCCATGGTTTCGGCGGCGGCAAGCAGATCCTCAATCGAGGTTGTGACCGCCACTGTGGGCATGTGGACGCCATGATCGCCGAGCCACTCGGCAGCCACACCGGTAGGCCACTGCCGGGATGCCTCACCACCGGAAGCCGATGATGACGGTGCCGGTTTTCGAAGGCTCTGGCTGCCGTCGCTCGGCGCGGCGGCGACTCGGCCGACCGCACGCAGAGCCCTGTCGACAGAATCGAAGACCGGAATTCCGCCGCTTTCCAACAGCGCGAGCGGTTCCGATTCGGACGGAAGAAGCGGACTGTGTGCGACCACTGTCGGCCCCGACTCGGCGGCGAGTGCGACCATCTCCTGCGCGGCCTGGATTTCCTTGGCCCGATTTTCCACGTACGATCCGAAAAGCCCGCTGAGTACGACGATGTCGACCGCGGGCTCGGCGGTAATCACCGCCGCCGTGCGGCTGACTATGAGCGGATCGTCCTCCACGCCGCCCGCGGTATCCAGGGTGATCGGATTGTTTCCCGGTGAGCGGGGCGCATCCGGCGGGAGCAGCGCCTCGAGGGCCTTGACAGTGTGTGGCGAATATTGCGCCAGTTGGAGATCGCTCGCCGACAGCGCATCGAGCGCCAGCGCGGAGTCGCCTCCGCCATCGGTGACAATGGCGAGGCTCCGGCCGCGCGGCGCCCCCCAAACCGTACAGCGCACAGCGTCGACGAGCTCGGTCGCGGACGAAAGCCGGACCGCGCCCGAAGCCGCCAGCACGGTGCTCCACACCCTGTCGTCGGCCGCCAACGAACGAGTATGTGTCATCGTCGCAGCGGCGCCCAACGGTGATGCGCCACCTTTGATCACGAATACCGGCTTGCCTGCGGCCCGGCAAGCCGCTACTCCGCTCTGGAACGCCGCGCCTGCGCCAACCTGCAGCCCTTCGAGATACAGCGCGACGCTTTTGGTCGCCGGATCATTCGCAAACAGGTGTAGCAGGTCTGGGAAACCGACGTCGAGCTGATTCCCCACCCCGACGCAATGCGAAAATCCCAGCCCGTATCGCCGCAGTTCTAGGCCGATCTCTCCCGCAATGTTCCCCGACTGGCTAGCCAACGCTACATCGCCGGGTCGGAAATATCCGAACGGAGTCAAGTTGACACCTCGGCTGCCGAGATAGACGCCGAAACAATTCGGCCCGATGATGCGACTGGTCGACTCGCGTGCCGTTGCCAGCATGGTTTCTTCCGCGGCAGCACCCTCGGCCGAGTGCTCGCCAAATCCGGACGCCGCCACGATGATCGATTGAGCTCCGATCTTCGCGCAATTGTTAACCTCTGGCACAGAAAGGTCGCTCGGCAGCGCGATGAGGGCCAAATCCGGTGGGGTTGTAATGTCGCCCACGGTCGCTACGACGGTCGCCCCAGGTATCTCGTTGGGAGCCGCGCTCGGATTGACGGCGAAGATCGTGCCGGTGAAGCCAGCATTCCGCGTGTAGCGGATCACTCGGTGGCCCCATTTAGATGGGTCTCGGGACGCACCGATAATCGCGATGGACATGTCGTCATGCGATGAGTTCATTAGATTTAGCACAGGGTCTTCTCCAGGGATTGTTCACGGTTTAGGCGTGACATACAGCACGACAGGTTGTGCCACGCAACACGGTCGTTCCGAATTGTCGACTGAAATAGTTACCTCGTATTCGACACGGACATCAAGTCCGTGCATCTCCGCAGAAACGACTCTCACGACACCACGGACGGAGCTACCGGACCGCACCATGGCCGGAAAACGGACCCGGTTCAAACCGTAATTGAGGATCGATTCGACGTTGCCGACAGATAGCACGTCGGCCAAGATGGCTGGAACCATGGCCAGTGTCAAGTACCCGTGCGCAACCGTCGTCCCGAGCACACTGCCGCGAGCACGCTCAGTGTCGACATGGATCCATTGGGCGTCCTCAGTGATATGTGCGAATTTGTCAATCCGTCGTTGGTCTAGCAAGTACGGCCGGCTGGAACCGATTTCGCGTCCGACATGATGCAGCAGGGTGGTGGCGCTGTCGACTCGTAGCATCTCAGTCGGTGATGAGCTCGATGATGGCGGCGAGGGCTTGGCCGCCGCCGATGCACATGGTGACGAGACCGAATTGCGCGGAGCGTCGCTGCATTTCTGCCATCAGCTTGATGACGAGGATCGTTCCCGTGGCGCCGATTGGGTGGCCGAGTGCGATGGCCCCGCCGTTCGGATTGGTGAGCTCTGGGTCGAGTCCTGCGTCGCGGATAACAGCTACTGCCTGCGCCGCGAAGGCCTCGTTGAGTTCTACGACGCCGATATCGGATATCGCCATCGATGCCTTGCTGAGAACACGAGCGATGGCAGAGGCGGGCGCGTAGCCCATAATTTCGGGTTCGACGCCGGCCTTCGCCACGTGTAACAGGCGTGCGAGCGGTTTCCTGCCGGTCGCCCGTGCCACGCTCTCCTTCATGAGGATCACTGCGGCAGCCGCATCATTGATTCCAGAGGAGTTGCCGGCGGTTACCGAACCGCCCTCCCGGAAAGCGGGCTTGAGTCGGGCAAGCGCCTCGAGCGTGGTGTCAGGGCGCGGGTGTTCGTCCGCGCGCACCTCACGTGTGACGCGCCGCTCGGTGACCTCGATCGGGACGATCTCGCCGTCGAACAGATGCCGCTCCAGCGCGCGCGCAGCTCGCTGTTGGCTTGCCAATGCGAATGCATCCTGCTCCTCGCGGGATACATTGAAACGGTTGGCGACGTTCTCCGCAGTGACACCCATCGGGTAATCCCCCCATGGGTCGGTGACCAACGACAACGTGCCGTCCACAAGAGTGTGGTGGCCTAGGCGATACCCGGCGCGCCCCTGGTAGTTGAGAAACGGCTGCATGCTCATGTTCTCGTTCCCGCCGGCTACGACGATCGACGCTTCGCCAGCTGCGATCTGCATCATGGCCGACCAAATCGCCTGCAGCCCCGAGCCACACAGGCGATTCACGTTGTAGGCCGTGCTACCGGTCGGTAGTCCTGCCTCGAGCGCCACGCGGCGAGCGTTAAACGCATCGGGACCAACCTGGCCCACGCAGCCCAGGACGACCTCGTCGATTTCATCTGCAGTAACCTGCGCACGGGCAAGCGCCGCGCGGACTGTCGCAGCGCCGAGCTGATATGCGGGAGTGTTCTTGAATGCCCCGCCGAATGTGCCAATAGCAGTACGCGCGCCGCCAACAATGACAATACGGTCTTCCATCAGTCAATACTTCCTATCATAATGGACAGCGCGCCGGCTAGATCTGGTAGCCGCCGCCGATATTAATGATCTCACCGGTGATATAACCTGCCCGCTCCGATGCGAGGAAGCTGACGAGGTCGCCAACGTCTTCAGGCTTACCGATCCGGCCGAGAGGAATCTTGTCGAGCTGCGCCGCGAATATATTCTCAGGCAAAGATTTGGTCATGCTTGTTTCAATGAATCCCGGGCACAGCGCATTGACAGTGATGTTGTAGCGCGCCAGTTCTTTCGACATCGTCCGACTCAATCCAACGACACCTGCCTTGGCGGCAGCGTAATTCGACTGACCGATATTACCCATCCAACTCGCAGACGCAATATTGATAATCCGGCCACTATTTTGGGTCCGCATGACACGCGCGACCGCTCGACTGAGGAAGAACGGGCCACTGAGATCGACCGCCAGAACCGCGGCCCACTCCTCATCCGTCATCTTGTGCAGCATCGCGTCGCGATTGATCCCGGCGTTGTTGACAAGAACATCGATACGTCCGTTCTCTGCGACAAGGTCATCCACCAGGTTGTCGCACGCTGCCCGGTCCGACACGTCAAGCGCAACGGCCCGGGCGCTGACGCCACAGGTGGCAGCGACCGCCGTCGCTCGATCGACAGCGATGTCTGCGCACACCACCGTCGCACCGTCTCGGCTCAGGCACTTCGCGATGCCGGCGCCGATGCCCTGCCCGGCTCCTGTGACCAGCGCGATCCGTCCTTCGTGATCAAACAAGTTCCGATTCTCCCTTACACCAGCACTCACAGCGCTCGGGTCGAGCAACTGCCAGTAAGCGAACGTTCGATTACCCGTCAAGGGTCACTGTGCCGCAAAGGCCTTCTGAAATCAAGGGGTGCAGGAGCTCGGTCACTGATCGGACCGGCGTCGTCAACGCTTCGGCGCTAGGGGGCCCCGCTAGCTGCACAGACAGGAGGGCAAGCGGCCGAAGCGCGGTTCGGCATCGACGCATCCGACGAAAATCTACCCCGATTCGGCTCAGGTCTTGACAGGGAACGATCGATCGATAACACTCAGCCCCACCAATATGGTGAGTGCCTCACAGCGCATCCGAACCGAGAGATCGTAGATCGTGGAGCACCGACGGAGGGCGGGTTTCGAGTGTCAGTGGAATATGCCGAGACGGATCACATTGTTCGCATCGAGTTGAATCGGCCGGATCGGCTCAATGCGACAGATCCGACACTCATCGACGAGTTGTGCAGGGCTTTGGAAGCGGCGATCGTGGCTTTGCCTGCGGTGGCCGTGATTTCCGGGCGAGGTCGCGCCTTTTGCGCCGGGCACGACCTGACGTACGAAGCCGCGGATGTGCCCTATGCGGTCGATAGACTGGACGTGGAGAGGACCCACGACATCACCAGACTGATACGTCGCGCGCCGTTCCCTGTTGTCTCATCGGTCCACGGTTATGCACTGGGCGCTGGGTGCGAAATCGCCCTGTGCAGCGATTTGGTCATCGCAGCAGATGACGCCGTTTTCGGGTTTCCGGAAGTATCTGTCGGGCTCAGTATTACCGGGGGCATTTCTCGTATACTGCCGCATGCGGTGGGACTCGCGAAGGCGAAGGAGCTCGTTTTCCTTGGTCAACGCTTTGGAGCCGCCCAGGCTCAGAGCTGGGGTCTCGTTAATTTTGTGGTGCCGAGTTCCTCTCTTATAGAGGAAACCGACCGACTGACCAAGCAGATTTCCGGGTTGCCAGCTCATGCGCTCGGACTCGCCAAAAGCGCGCTTAATGTGGGATTCGATGGAAGCCTGGACACGGCGTTCGAGATCGAAACCTTGCATGCGCTGGAAACACGCTCAGCACAGGAGGCGCGCGACGCGACAGAAAAATTCCTTCAGAGGAGGTGAACCCCAACGACGTCGGACTGCCCTACAGATACGTCGAAGACCACACTCTGATGAGCCCGTTTCGTGCGGACGCCCTGCGTGTGTGAACAGTAATCGAATACTCCATCCATGTCACTAGGAAAGGAAACGCCCCATGTCGAAACGCCCTACGGTACTACTGGGTGCTGTCTTGTTGACCGCGTCTTTGGTGATCGCATCCTGCAGCAGCTCAGGAACGTCCGCTGGTAGCGAGTCGCAGGCTGGCAGCCAGTCCGAGACTACGGCGGACACTTCCTCCACAGCCCCGACGGCTACCGATGCTCCGGCCGAGTCCTCGAGCCAGGAATCTTCTGCTGAGACCAGCACCTCCGAGGGTGAATCGGCAGGCGAGGGCCCCCTGCGGGTCAAGCCTGTCGACAAGAACCTGGATGGCAAGCGCATCGCGTTGCTGAGCTTCGCCAACAACCCCTACTGGGATCCGGTCCAAGCCGGTTCGAAAGCCGCGAACGACGCCCTGAAGGCGCATGGTGCGACGGTCGACTATATCGTTGCAGGCCCGAACCTCGAAGTACCCGCCGTGATCTCGGCCATTGAAGGTGCGGTGACGCAAGGTTATGACGCCATCGGGGTGGTTTCATTGACGCAAGGGACGTGCCCGGCGATTAAGGCAGCAGTCGATCAAGGTGTCGCCGTAGCGACATTCATCATTGAGGGAGCATGTTCCGAAAAATCCGGTTCATTGTTCTACTACGGGATGAACAACTATGCCGCAGGCCAGGCAGCCGCGGACGCCATGGTCAAGGCGATCGGCGACGACGGCCAAGTAGCCGTTATCACAGGCTCGTACGGTGCGGAGTCGCAGGAAGACCGACGCCACGGCTTCGAGGATCGGATGAAGAAGAGCCATCCGGGCATCAAGATTGTCGGCACGACCGAGAATAAGGACGACGCAGGCACCGCGCTATCCCAAGCGAATGACTTCATGACAGCATACCCGGACTTGAAGGGTATTTACCTCACGGCTGGTGGTCCGTTCGGTGCGGCGCAAGCCGTCGAGCAAGCCGGCAAGGCCGACCAGGTCAAGCTCGTATCCTATGACCTTGTCCCTGAGACATTGGCGTTCGTGAAGAAGGGGATCATCGCCGCTACGATCGGTGGCGACGCTTTCGGCGATTCCTACAATACTGCAATGTTGCTGTTCAACTACCTGGCCGACGGATCGAAACCGGCTAAATACTTCCAGCAGGAGCCATTCGGCATTGTGACACCGGAGAATGTCGACAAGGTCCTTGGCGCACAGGGCTGACACATCACCGTCGCGAGACCGCATGGCAGACTGACGCAGGGAGGTTAGGCAGGGCAATGGATAGTGCATTGGAGCTGCGCAATGTGAGCAAGCGATTTGGCGGTGTACAGGCACTGCAGGACGTGGACGTCACTTTTGAGGCCGGAAGTGTGCACGTCCTGCTGGGCGAGAATGGCGCCGGCAAGTCAACTTTAGTCGCTGTCTGCTCCGGTGCTGTCCATGCCGATACCGGCCAGCTCCTCATGGGTGGTAAAGAATTTCGGTTCGCCAACCCGTTCGAAGCATCGCAGGCCGGTGTATCGGTCGTCCACCAGGAACCGGCATTAGCGCCGCAGCTCACTGTGTTGGAGAACATCTACCTACCCGAACTGTCGACTCGGAAAAGCCTCAGCCGTTTTCGCGTTGCCGAACTCGAAGAATCCGCGCACGCTCTCCTCAATAGCCTGGGCATAAGCCTGAATTTGGACGCGTTGGTGGGGTCGCTGGCTATTTCGAGTCGACAGCTCGTGGAAATTGCGAAGGCCGCTGCCATGAACCCGCAGGTTCTGATCCTTGACGAACCAAACTCCGCGCTGTCTCCGGCTGAGACCGACCGGATGATGGCCATGATCTCGCGCTTGCGAGATCATGGCCATGCCGTCGTGCTCGTCTCCCATCGTCTCGATGAGGTATTTCAAGTCGGACAAGCCGCCACCGTGCTTCGCGATGGGCGTGTGGTATGGCGAGGAGCGTTGTCGACGATCACACGCAAGGAGCTAATTCGTTATATGGCCGGTAAACCCGGCGGAATGACGGACCAGGCGCAGAAACCGGCGGCGAGATCTGGGTCGTCGGCGGGCGGCAAACCTATGCTCGAGGTGCGTGGTCTCAGCAGGAACCGCGAGTATCACGACATCGACCTCACGATTGCGCGAGGCGAGATCGTGGGTTTGGCGGGTCTTGTCGGAGCGGGACGAAGCGAACTCGCAATGTCGCTTTTTGGGGTGACCAAGCCCGATCGCGGCAAAGTGCTCCTGGACGGAAAGCAGGTGGCCTTTCGCAGCGCCCGCGACGCGATCCGCTCCGGGATCGCCATGCTACCGGAGGACCGGCACGTCCAATCCTTGTTCGGGCAGATGCCGGTGCGCTGGAATATCGAGGTCGCTAGGCGGAGCGTCGGAATCAGGGAACACGACTCGGTGTCGTCCCTCGTCCAACGATTCCGGATCAAGGCCGCTTCGATCGGCGCTGGGGTACTGACCCTCTCCGGCGGCAACCAACAGAAGGCGGTCCTTGCGAGGTGGGTCTCTGTCCGGCCGAAGGTGCTGATACTGGACGAACCCACTCGCGGCGTAGACGTGAACGCGAAAGCTGAAATCTATCGGCTTATTCATCAGTTTGCCGACGACGGTATGGCAATCCTTTTGATTTCCTCGGAACTTGACGAGGTAATGGGTCTCTCCGATCGAGTATTGGTAATGCGGCACGGTGCCGTGCGCTGCGAGTTCGCCGCAGGCGCAGACCCCGCCGATGTTATTGCGCAGGCATTTGACGAAGGAGGCGCGAATGCGCGCTAGCAGCGAAGGCATGACACTAGTTCGGAAGGCCCGCCGTAATACATCATGGATGCAGTATCTCGCTCGAACCGAAACCGGTATCGCAATTGTTATCATTTTGCTCGGCATTCTGATAACAGTCACGAACTCGGCATTCCTGACATCGAATAACCTCTTCAACCTGTTACGTTCGATGGCCATCACCGGTCTCTTAGCGGTAGGCATGACGTTTGTCATGGTGAGCGGCGAGCTCGATCTGGCGGTCGGATCGACGCTGGCGCTGAGCGGAGTCGGCGCCGCAATGTTGGCGCCGACGATCGGCTGGCCTGCGGCACTCGCGGCGGGCGTTGTTATCGGTGGCGGCGTGAACTACGTGTCGGGGATGTTGACCACCGCGGTCGGGGTGAGCTCCTTTATCGTGACCCTGGGCATGATGTCGGTCGCACGGGGCTTGGCCCTCTTGTTTTCGGGCGGCATGCCACAACAGAGCCCGGCGAGCATGAACTTCTTGGGGCAAGGGAAGCTGGGTCCGATACCGGTGCAGGTCGTAGTCCTGGTGGTCGTGGCGGTCATCGCGCATTACGTCCTTACCCGGACCGTTCTTGGCGGGCAGATCCACGCGGTGGGAGACAACAAGGAGGCCTCTCGGCTCTCTGGGATACCCGTGAAACGCGTGAAGTTGATCTGTTTCGTATTTCTCGGTGCCCTCGCTGGGTTGACGGGGCTCATCAGAGCTTCGCAGTTAGGTGTCGCTGAGCCGAATGGTGCCATTGGTATCGAACTTGACGTGATTGCCGCTGTTGTCATCGGCGGTGCAAGCCTCTTCGGCGGTCGCGGGACTGTCCTTGGCGCGATGCTCGGCGCGCTGTTGCTGGCGGAGCTACGAAACGCATTTGTCCTGTTGCATCTCAGTAATTTCCTTCAAGTCGTGAGCATCGGAGCGGTGATCATCTTGGCGACGATCTTCGACCGAGTACGGTCTCGCCGCGGGGTACGGGGAACCTGAGACCCGCGACGCCATGCCCTGAATCTGATAAGAGCGAAGAACGGCTATGAAATTGATCAGTACGTTGTGTGAAGGGTTGGATCACCCGGAAGGCGTAGCTTGGGCAAACGACGGCTACCTGTATTCCGGTGGCGAAGCGGGTCAGATTTACCGAATCGACCCGATGAGCGGCCAATTTTCCGAGATAGCGAATACCGGCGGCGCTATTCTGGGAGTCACGGTAAATCGCGACGGCGCCATTTACGTGTGCGATCGGAAACGGCGCGCAGTCATTCGGCTGGACCGAAGTGGATTCATGTCGGTGGTGAGCGCTGGTTCACAGCGCCGTCCGTTCGTAATGCCCAATTACGCCGTCTTCACTCGGTCAGGTGACCTCTTAGTCTCCGATTCAGGCGACTGGCTCGGCGACGACGGATGCATTCACCTTATCCGCCCATCGGGCGAGACGACGGTGTGGAGCGAAAACGCACCCGCGTTCACTAATGGCTTGGCGCTGGCTCCTGATGCCAGGTCTCTCGCCGTCGTGGAGTCGACTGGGCCGCGCATCTCCCGCATCGAGATCAACGATGACGGATCCGCGGGCCGGACGTCGGTGATCGCAGAACTTCCCGGCACTGTGCCCGACGGCGTTGCGTATGATGCGGAAGGCCGATTATATGTGGCCTGTTATCGGCCCGATCAAATATTGCGCATAGATTGCGACGGACGCATTACGGTATTCGCGGACGATTTTCAAGGCACCGCATTGGGGGCTCCGACGAACATCGCCTTCGGAGGCACGGGGCATCGAACCCTGTACATCGCGAATCTCGGGCGCTGGCATATCGCGACTGCGACCGTCGACGTGCCCGGACTGCCGTTGGCATCTCAATCGTCCCACTGATGTGATCGCGGCAGCTGTATCGACTGGAGGCGAAGGAATGAGTACTGAACGCTTCATCGGGAAGCATGCGCTTGTCACGGGTGCCGGATCCGGAATCGGGCGCGCGGTCGCACGTCGCTTGCTGGATGAAGGCGCTCGTGTGTCGGCAGTCGATATCCAAGCGACTCGTGCAGAAGTCCTCCTGAGCGGAGGCTCGGGTGAGGAGACCATGGATCGAGGCGATCGCCTGCACTTCCTGCAAGCAGACGTCGGTGACGCAGAGTCTGCACATAGGGCCGTCGAGGCAGCCGCCGAGTGGGCCGGCCCACCGGAGATCGCCATCAATTGTGCCGGTATCATTCGCCTGCGCCCAGCGTTAGAGACGGCGATTGAAGATTTCGACGAAGTCATCCGCGTAAACCTTAGAAGTGTATTCTTGATTGCTACCGCGGTGGCACGGCATTTAGTCGAGCTGAAGAAACCGGGGCGGATCGTCAACGTCTCATCGATCCACGCCGTCGTCTCCAACCCTCAGGCTAGTGCCTATACGGCTGCCAAGGGTGGCATGGAGGCGCTCTCCAGAACATTGGCTTCAGAGTTTGCCTCGTACGGCATCACCGTGAACTGCGTGCGTCCTGGCGCCACCCGCACGCCGATGAATGACAATTTTTATAGTCCCGACGTCCTCCGAGCTCTCCGTCAACGGATACCTCTCGGCAAGATCGCCGATCCCGGCGACATCGCCGCGGGGATTTGCTATCTAGCCTCGGACGATGCCCGGTACACCACTGGATCGGTTCTCGATATTGACGGTGGTTACATCATGAACGGCGCTTTGCCCGGTGCGACGTATGTCTGACACCACGGGGACCCTTGCGTGGCTACACGTCTTGGCGACTACTGACGCGGTCGACAACGTGTCGTTATACGGCAGTGCTCGCGAATTGCTACGCGGTCGAACAGAGGAGAGATGCTATGCCGTCAGTGCAAACGGTTAACGGCCCGGTCGACGCCGAGAGCCTCGGATTTACCCTGATGCATGAACACCTCTTCATCAATTTGCTACGCGAATACCGAGGCAATGGCCTACTCAACGACACCGAGCTTGCGGTCCAAGAGGCGAACCTGTTTGCCGATCGCGGTGGTCGTACCATCGTCGACTGCACCAATGGCGACATGGGCCGTGACCCGCTGGCGCTCAAGGAGGTTGCTCGGCGCACAGGGTTGAACGTCATCATGGGGACGGGCATCTATCGTGTTCCATACCTTGACCCAGCGTATGTCGATTCCCATTCAGCCGACGATATCGCCAACGACATCATCCGTGACTTGGTCGATGGTGTGGGTGAATCGGAAGTTCGCGCAGGAATTATCGGCGAAATCGGGGCAGACAAATGGTACGTATCTGCGCACGAGGAGCGTGCTTTTCGCGCAGCGGCGCGAGCACACCTGCAGACCGGAGTGACCGTGACGACTCACGCGGCTCGCTGGCCGGTGGGGCTGCCTCAACTCGACATCTTACAGAGTGAAGGTGTCCGGCCGGCGCGGGTGATCATTGGGCATGCCGACACGGTGCCCTCGATGGAATATCACGTTCAACTCGCACGGCGTGGTGCATATGTTCAATTCGATAATGTACGAGGCGACACGGAATTCGACCTCGTCCGTGGTGTCCGGTACGTGTTGAATATGAAGGAGAATGGATTCATCGAGCGAGTCCTCCTGTCCCACGACGTCTGCCTTCGCAGTCATCTGCACATCAGCGGCGGGCCCGGCTACACCTTGATTCACGATACGTTCATCCCTCGGCTGCTGGAAGCCGGGATATCGCAATCCGAAATCCGTTTGATTACCGAGGAGAACACTGCGAGAGCGCTGACTGGACACTAGCGACAGAAGCTATCGGGACAAGGCAAGGATACGGATAGACAGCCGGCGGCGCGAGCGTGGCGCCTCGGGGCGCTTGGTGTTGAGCGGGGATCGAGATGAGTAAAATTGTGAACTTGGACGGGCCCCATCGTCTTCGTACCACTTGTATGGTGGTGCGTAGTTCGGCGTGGAGGTAGCTGTCGGCAGGCTTAGGGCCAATGATCGGCTGGAAATGGACGTGAGGACGCAGGATGGCAGCGAATACTGGAAATAGCACTAGCGAGAGACTATGGGACGCTGCTATCCGCCTATTCGATCGAAAGGGTTTCGCGGCCACAGGAATTCGCGAACTCGCCAGCGAGGCCGACGTGTCGATCTCGGCTCTCTATCATCACATGGATACCAAGAACTCACTGTTGCGTGATTTGATGTTGGAAGGAATGAACACGCTTCTGACGCCGGCGAGAGCTCTCCTCGAATCGCCTGGGTCGCCGGTGGTGGACCTGTTGGGCCTCATCAGGATACATGTCGCGTTCCATTGCGAACGGTCAGCACTCGCGAAAGTTACGGACGTTGAGCTCCGGTCACTTTCCGCAGAAGATCGGCAGTCGATCATCAAATTGCGGGATGAATATCAGAAGCTCTGGTTCGACACGATAGTTCGCGGTTGCACCGAAGGTGTATTTGCGATTAAGGAACCACGACTGGCGACGTTCGCACTTTTGGAAATGTGTACTGGTACGTACCACTGGTATTCGCCGGAAGGGCATTACTCAGTCGAACAGATTGCGCGCTATTATGGTGCTCTCGCTCTCAATATGCTCGGACACGGAGCAGCTGGCTCCGATGTCGGCGGCGCGTCCGTATAGGAGATTATCCGGATTTCGGTGTAACCGGAGTTTCGCGAATTACAGGTCCTCGGCGGCCGGCATGCGGTCGGCGAACGTAATGGCGAATGCTTTTATAGCGCGGGCTTTCACCGCATGGTCCATCGAGGCGTGCCCGGCGGGGCACCTCCGGCGTGCCCGGGGAACCTTCGGGTCCAGCGAGCGCATCACGAGATAGACCGTGTTGAGCGCGGCCTGCTCCGGCGGGAAATTGCTCCGTGCCCGCACCGCTCGGCGGACCCGAGCATTGAGCGATTCGATCGCATCGGTCGAGCACGGCACTTTGAGGATCCCGATGTCGTAGTCGAGAAACGGGGTTAGCTGCTCCCAGGAGGATCGCCAAAGCCCTGATGTCGCAAGGTATTTCGGTGCCCGTTCCGCATCGGACTCTGCGAATGCCGCGAAAGCCGCCGTGGCCGACGGTGTACATAGGTCTGAGCTCGCGGGCGATACGGTCCGGGGATTTCTTCGAAGCGTAGCGGAACGTTCCGCGGATCAGATGGATGATGCACGTTTGGATGGTGGCCAGCAGGAACACTGCGTTCGCCGAGTCGGTCAGCCCCTTCAGCCCGTCGCAGACGATGAAGAAGATGTCCTGCACGCCGCGGTTCTTGATCTCGGTCAGAACGCTCATCCGGTACTTCGCGGACTCGCCCGCCGGTCGCTACCGGCCCAGATCCCGAGCACATCGCGGTGGCCCGCCAAGTCGACGCCGATCGCCGCGTCGAAGGCCTGGTTGGCGACTTGGGGCACCTCTAGCTTGCGGGGGATCCGTCACGGACCTTGCCGTGGGTGGCGTCGATGAGTCCGCCGCATAGACCGAAAGCAGCGGCCGGGAGCACCCCTCATTCGTCTCGTCGACCACGGCGTCGGTGATTTTCGAGATCCGGTTCTTCGAGTTCGACGCCCCGTAGATCTCCTCGAAGTGAGCCGAAATCTTGTCCGTGGTCTGGCTTTTCGCATAAGCGCGACACGGCGATTGTGTCCACACGTCGCCGAGCCGGCGCTGGTGCTTGGCGACGATCACCGGCTCGAAGCTGCCATTGCGCTCCCGTGGCACTACGACCTCGACCGGTCCGGCGTTGTCCATCCGTCAATACCGTCTTAGTGCGCGGCGTGCCGGGCCGGTTATCCGTACAGACCCGCATTGCATCCGATCACGAATGCGACGAGATAGGGGCAGTCATCCTAAATTCGCGCGAGACATTACTTGACTCCCCTCACTCGACTAGTTACGTTCAACGAACGAACACAAGTCAGAATGGCTGCGGCGAGGAGACAGGGTGTTGGAGCTGTTAGGGCGCTCGCGAAGGGTGACGAGATGAGCACCGCAGTGGCGGCGCGCCTCGCGGCGGTGTCTGGCGGACTTGTCGTGGACCGCGACGGTGCCGCACGGTGGCGCGACATGACGATCTCGCACAGCGGCGTGATCCGCGACATCATTCCCGGGCCAATGGCCGGCGACTTTCACGGGGTGCGGCCGCTGGATGCGTGTGAGCACAGGGGATTGCTCGACGCCACCGGGACCGTGGTAATGCCTGGCTTTGTCGACGCACACGAGCACCTGCGCTCGTTCGCACCCGGCAGCCGCGAAGGAGAGGGCCAGGCGCTTCCAGAGCTCCTCGCGTCTTCGGCGCGGGCGAGCGAGGCAGCGACAGCGGCCGACTACCGTGCGCTCACCGCGCTGGCGACCGCCAGGCTGGCCCGGTCGGGCGTTACGTCGGCGATCGATCACATATATCCGCTGCACCGATCGGGCATGCTCGCCGCAGCTCATGCGGGCCACGAAGCCGTCGGTGTGCGCTGCGCCCTTGCCGTCGGCGTGATGACCAAGGTTCCTGACGCCATCCGCTCCGACCCGACGGATGTCTTCCGGCTGGTGGACCAGGCGGTCGACACGATGCTCCCGGCGGACCGGCTGTTCGTTGCCCCGGTTTCACTTCGCCAGACCGACTTGGACGCGTACCGCGCTTCCGTCAGGTTCGCGACCGATCGTAGTTTGCGGCTCTATACCCATATTTCCGAGTCGGTCGACGAGGTCGAGCAGTGCCTCGCGGAGCACGGCAAACGCCCCGTTGAGCTTCTCGCCAGCCTGGGATTCCTGCGTGAGGGCACGGTCTTAGTGCATTGCGTCCACCTAAACGAACACGATATTTCGCTGATTGCGGACAGTGGCGCCACCGTCGTCTACTGCCCCACTAACCATGCGTGGCTGGCGAAGGGCACCGCGCCTGTGCTTCGCATGCGCCAGGCGGAAATCCCGGTCTGTCTCGGTCTCGACGGCATGCCCGACCCGTTCGCCGAATACCGCCAAGCCATCTTTGCGCAGGGATCGGCAGCTGGGGATCCGGGCGCCCTATCGACGAACGACGCATTCGCACTCGGCACGACGGCAGCAGCGGGCACGGTAGGCGGTTCGGGTGTCACGGGCAGCCTTGAGCCCGGGGCGCCCGCCGACTTCGTCACGCTACCCATGCTCGCGGCTCCGCTGCAGCCCATGGCCGATCCGGTCTTTTCGGTGTTGCGCCATGCCACGGCCGCGGCAGTCCGCGACGTCGTTGTCGCAGGCGAGCCAATCGTGCGCGACGGCGCCCTTGTGCGCGCAAACGAGAGCGATCTCATTGACCGGGCCTGGGCCGCGATCACCGGCATCGCCGAACGCGCCGGGAACACCCCACCCCCAGACTGGCGCGGCGGTGCCGCGCTCTACCCGACGAACCAACAAGGAAAGGCCATACCATGAACGGTCGCAAGAACCCACTGTTGACCGCGCGCGATTTAACGCCGCGAATGTTCAACCGCCGCGCGTTTCTGGGCCTGGCCGGTGGCGCAGCTGCCACGGCCGCCTTGGCCGCCTGCGGATCCAACGGTGCCGCGAGTCCTAGCACCGCCGCCTCGGGCTCGTCGACCCCCGGTGGCAGCAGCGCACCGACCGCGAGCAGCAGCGTGGACGGTAGCTCGGCCGCGTCCGTGCCGAGCGCCGATCTTGTCCTGTGGACCACGACGCGATTTACGCCGAACGACGAAGCGGGTGTGCCCAAAGCCGCGGCGGACTACGCCAAGAAGTTCGGCGGGTCGGTGACCGTACAGGGATTCCCGCCCAATGACTTCCTGGACAAGATCACCACTGCGGTTGCGGGCGGCGGCGGGCCCGATGTCATCATGTTCGACATTTCACAGATTGCGCCGCTCGCCGCGGCGGGCCTGCTCGAGGACATCACAGATAAGTTCGCTCCGATGAAGGATCTCTTCAACCAGGGTGACATCACCGGCGCGAATTATCAGGGCAAGCAATACGCAGTCCCCTACGACACCAACAATGTCGGTTTGTTCTGGAACAAGGCGATGTTCGAGAAGGCCGGGATCTCCGCGCCGCCGACGAACTGGGACGACCTGCTGTCTGCCGCGAAAGAGCTCACCGGCGGCAAGCAGTACGGCTACATGCTCGGTGCCAAGGGCTACGGATCGTTCCTGTACTGGCCGTGGCTGTGGCAGAACGGCGGCACGATTTTGAACGAGGACAACACAAAAGCGACTTTCAACGAGCCCGCCGGTACCGAGGCATGGCAGTTCTACGCCGACCTCTACCTCAAGCACGGCGTGGTTCCGCCCGCATTCCTGTCGGCGAGCAACTCGTGGGACCAGTTCACTGCACCATTCATCCAAGAAACGGTGGCCATGATGCCGATCGGTGCGTGGGGCATCCAGCCGGTCAAGCAGGGTAACCCGGGACTGGAATTCGGTATCGCGCCGCTCCCGAAGAACAAGGCGGCAGGTACGGTCATCGGTGGCGACGGCTTGGCGATCACCAAGACCAGCAAGAACGCCGATGCAGCGTGGGCCTTCGTGCAGTGGATGACGGACGCTGCCCAGGAGCCGGTCATCGAGTCGTACTCGCTCATCTCGTCTCGCAAGGACGCCGTCGACTCGGACTTCGTCAAGAACGATCCGTACAACTTGGTATTCGCTGAGCAGGGTGCGGTCGGCGTGGCACGGCCCGCCATCGCAAACTGGAGCGACATTGAATGGGGGGTTATGGCGGACGCGTGGGACAGTGTGATCGGGAAGTCTGCCAGCCCAACCGACGCGCTCAACAAGGCTGCCCAGGCGACGAACGCCAAACTCAACGGATGATGACGTCTCGCCCGGCGGCGGGTGGTTGGAAGGACCGGCGGCCAACACGATGAGCACGACAGCCGAGCGCGGGACGGTTGAGGCGGTGACGGCGATTGCCCCGTCGCGGCGCCGGCCACGCTGGTTGACCCCGACACTGTTCATCGGACCGGCTCTCGTGTTGATGGCAGTCATCCTGGGTTACCCCGTCATAAACGCAATCTGGACCAGCCTGACGGATGACTTCCTCACCAAACCAGGTGCGGAGCACTTCGTCGGACTCCGGAATTTCCAAACACTGCTTTTCCACGACTCCACGTTCTGGACGACAGCCCTGCGCACCGCCATTTGGGCGCTGGCCAACCTGATTCCGCAGGTCGGAATCGGGCTCGCGCTGGCCCTGATCCTCAACCGCCGGCTGATAGCGCGCGGCCTGATCCGCAGTGCGGTGATCATTCCCTGGATCGTGCCCACCATCGTCATCGCATTCCTGTGGCTGTTCCTGCTCGATCCCACGTCCGGGCCGCTCAACCGCCTGCTGATCGAATTGCACATCGTCGACTCGGCGCCAGTCTGGTTTGCAGATCCGGCAACCGCATTCCCCGTGTTGATCGTCATCAGCCTGTGGAAGTGGACACCCTTCGTCACCGTGATCCTGCTCGGCGCCCTGCAGACCGTCCCCTACGACCTCGAGGAGGCATCGCTGATTGACGGCGCGGGATCGTTCCAGCGGTTCCGCTATGTGGTTGTGCCACACATCAGCACGTCGATTGCTCTGGCCAGCCTGCTCACCGTCGCGTACTCCGTGAACAACTTCAACGGTATCTGGATGTTCACCCAGGGAGGCCCGGCGGGCGCCACCGACACGCTGACCACACTGGCGTACCGCACCGCGTTCAAGAGCTATGACTTCGGCATGGCTGCCGCGATTTCCGTCGTCATCTTCATCGCGCTGCTACTGATCAGCGCCACCTACTTCTATGTGCTGGAAGGCAGGCGGAACAAAGGGCTGCGGAGGAGGGGCCGATGACACGCACGAAGCGGGCCGGAATCCTGTGGCACCTCCTTGCCCTAGTCGCGATCCTGGTCACCATTGCCCCCTTTGCCTGGATGGTGCTGACCTCACTCAAGTCGCCGCCGGAAATCATCGGCACGCAGACCGGGATCCTGCCGGCCACCTTGTACTGGACGAACTACGGGAACCTATTCGACACCGAGTTCTTCGTGTACTTCCTCAATAGCGGCATCATCGCGGTCGCGACGACAGCGATCGCGCTGGCGGTCGCGATCCTGGCGGGCTACGGATTCGCTCGTTTCCGCTTCGCGGGTAGCCGGCCGCTGTTGCTCATCGTGGTGTGCGCGCAGATGTTCCCTGCGGTACTGCTGGCGATCCCGCTGTACAAGGCGATGCGCGTGCTCGGTCTCCTGGACTCCCGCGCAGGCCTCGTCTTGGTCTATGTGACGTTCGCGCTGCCATTCTGCATCTGGATGATGCGGAACTACTTCCTGTCGATGGCGGTCGAGATCGAAGAGGCTGCCCTTATCGACGGCTGCAATCGCTTCACCGCGCTGTGGCGGGTCGTTTTGCCGCCGGCACTTCCGGGGGTCGCCGCGGCGAGCGCGTTCTGCATCATCTTGGTCTGGGACGAATACCTGTACGCCAACACCTTCATCGATACCGACTCCAAGCGGACGCTGTCTGTCGGCCTGGCAAGCCTGATGGGCCAATACACCACCGACTGGGGCAGGCTCATGGCGGCGGCCGTGGTTATGACGGTGCCGATCGTTATCATCTTCGCGTTCCTGCAGAAGTTCCTGACGCACATTGCAGGCGGCGGTGTGAAGGGATGAGCGGGGCACTGATCAGGGGCGCCCGGATCCCGGGAGTCGGCGTCCGCGACGTACGCATGTGCGACGGGATCGTCACCGAAGTGGGCTTGTCGCTGCCGATCGCTGGGAACGACGTGCACGACTTGGCCGGGTATGTGTTGTTGCCGGGCCTTGTTGAGCCGCACATTCATCTCGACAAGGTGTTCAGTGCGGCGCCCGACCCAGGTGAGGGTGCCGCCACAGCGCAGAACGCGGACGGGCCGGCGGGCCTGACCGACGCAATCCGCCGGCAGGAGTCCCACGCGCGTGAAGCGGCAACGAGTTCCGGCACCGGTAGCCACCGGGACGTCGTCGCTGCACGCGCGGGGCGTGCGCTGCGCCGCTATGTGGCTAGTGGGACCACTGCGATCCGTTGTCACGTCGGCTGCGGCCGGTCGATCGACAACGAAAGCCTCCGGGCGATCCTCGATGTTCGGGAGCAGTGGCGGGACGTGATCCGCGTTCAAGTTGTCGCCGACATCGGCTGGCCGCAAGGCTCCCCATGGCGCGAACATGTTGGCCGACTTCGCGAGGCGCTGGACGCCGGGGCGGATCTCGTGGGCGGATACCCGTCACTCGAAGCCGAGCCGGACGAGGCGATGGAGGCATGCTTGGCGGTCGCTCGCGAGTATGGCCGCGGCGTTGACTTCCATCTCGACGAGGTGCTCGAGCCGGAAGACCAGGACGTCCGCCGCATGGCACGGTTGTTGCTCGATGATCCGCTCGGGGCGTCGACGACAGCCAGCCACTGCGTTGCGCTGGGCAGTTGCGAACCGGCTCTGCAACGCGAAATCGCCCGCGAGATTGCGGCCGTCGGGATCAGCGTGATCACCAACCCGATGACGAATCTCTACCTTCAGGACCGCCCGGCTGCACAAATGCGCGGGCTGACCGCTATCCAGGCGCTGATCGCGGAGGGCGTCACAGTCGCCGCCGGGAGCGACAACATCCAGGACGCTTTCAACCCGGTAGGCCGGTGCGACCCGCTAGAGATCGCGTCACTGCTCATCACCGCGGGGCAATGCGAGGTCGACGACGCTCTCGACATGGTGACCACGTCCGCGCGCCGCGTTATGGGGATGCCGCCCGCCGGCGCCCGCGAGGGCATGGTCGCCGATCTTGTTGCCGTTCGCGCGACGTCGCCTACCACCGCCATCGCCGATGCGCCCGCCGATCGGGTCGTGTTCGTCGGCGGCCGGCTTATCGCGAGCACCCGCGTAGCGACACAGTTTGCACACGACAGCGTGTGACGGCGCTCCCGTCACAGTCGGAAAGGGTATGACGTTGAAAATCGTGGATGTACGCTGCATCGAATACGAGGGCCGTCTGGACGGCACGCGGGATTTCTGGCTCGATCGGCTCCGACAGCCGACCGACGTCTATCCCGAGTATCGTGCGGCTGGCCCGAAGCAACTGCGACGTGACGCCGACGGCCGTGCAATAGTGACGGCGCTGTTCCTGCACATCGAAACGGACTCCGGGCTGGTTGGCTCGACCGCAGCGATCAACATCAACACCGCCGCTGTGATCCTGTCCGACCTGAGGGAACACCTGATCGGCGCCGACGCGCTCGCGACTGAGAAGGTATGGGACGTCTGCTACCGCGCCATGATCCACGGCCGGCGCGGGTTTGGGATGATGGCGCTGTCCGCCGTCGACTGCGCGCTGTGGGACATCAAGGGCCAGCACTTCGGAGTCCCGGCTCACGTGCTGCTCGGCGGGCCAACCCGCGACACGGCCCCGGCCTACGTGTCCACGCTGGGCAGCTCGCTGGATCCAAGCAGCGTCCGCGCCGAGGTGACCGAGCTTGCGGCGCGGGGCTATCGCGCCATGAAGTGGTTCCCGCGATCGGGCCCCCAGGATGGCCGGGCGGGCATCCATCAGGTGGTCCAACTTGTCGGGGCGATCCGCGACGCCGGTGGGCCGGACCTAGGCATCATGCTCGACGCCTGGTCGTCGTGGGACATTCAGTTCACCGTCGAAGTCGCGAAAGCAACCGAGAGCCTGGGCGTGACCTGGATCGAGGAGCCGCTGATGGCCGACGATGTGCAGGGCTATCGCATGCTGCGGCGGCTTGTCGGCGATCGTACGCGCATCGTCGGCGGCGAACACGAATACACCCGCTGGGGATTCGCCGGTCTCGCCGGCGAGGCGACGCTGGACCTCCACCAGGCTGACCCGCAATGGGCCGGCGGAATCAGTGAGGTGTCCAAGATTGCGACCATCGTCAGCGCGATGGGCGGCCAGTTGATACCGCACGGACAATCGATGCAGTGCAATGCGGCGATCACATTCTCGGCGTCGCCCGCGCTGGTCCCGCAGGCGGAATACCTACGACGGCACGCAGTGCTCTATCAACATTTCCTGGCGCACCCGATCAAGCCGGTCGGCGGCGTGATTACGGCGCCGACGCTGCCAGGACTGGGGATGGCGATTGACCCGGACAAGGTCGTGGCCACACGATCGGTCGGCGCGCTCGTCGACCACCGGCCGGTCGGGTAACCCACACTGTCTGGCGGCGCGCGCTGCGCCGCCAGACCACGATGTCACAGGGCCTGCACTGTCACCATCGACGCTGCATCGTCACCACCGCCCGGTGGTGACGGCATCGATGAGGCCGTCGCGCCCGACGCCGGCGAGATCGAAATCGGCCAAGGTGCGGCCGCTCGCACGGAAGTCCGTCTCGGCCGCGATCGACGCCAATGTGATCATCGCGTCGATCGTTGGGGTCGGCACCCGCAGCTCGGCGCCGATCGATGACATGAACACCTGCGCAAACGGCACGTCCTCGGTGATGAACCGTGTCTTCAGCGCGTCGGGACCGCAGGCGAAGACGCTGGAGGCGAACCCGCTCGACTGCAGAGTGGCGTACAGCGAGCCGCCGTATTCAGGGGCGAATCCCTGCTCTACCAGGTACTGTGCGTACCCCGTCCGGTTCGCGATACCGAGTGCGGCGCGGATCGCCAACAGTTCGTTGTCGATCCCCTCGATCACTCGGGCCACCGCCGGCGTCGCGCCCTCACCCCACAGCAGCATGCTGCTGGTGCGCCCCTCGATGGTGCCCAGGTTGCAGACGATCGGCGGTACGTGGTCAATCGCGTTGAAGTTGAGAAGAACTGTCTCCCAGACGTTCTGGGCAGGGCTGACCCACGGCCATATCTTCTGCGCGATACCCACCAGAGGGCTGGTCGGCGGCAGGCCCGCGACCACCGTGCCACCGCTCTTCCGTGACGCGGACACCGTTGCCGGGCCGCGAACCCGCGCGCCGTAGGGGAGGCTGTTCGTTTCTGCGATCTCCACCTGTGGATCACGCCCGGCGCGGCGGAGCGCGGTGGCCAGGCTCAGCGCGCCGCCGCCCTCGCCCACCCACAGCACCTGCTGCCCGTCGGTGACGACCCCCGCAAGCAGCTCCGCGAACGGCGCATGCCCGAACGACGGCACCGAAACGACGATGAGCTGGTGCGCGGTAACGGCCGCGGCGGGATCGGTGCTCGTCCCGGCGATCTCCGCGACTTCGTCGCCGTGCCAACCGCATTGCATCCGGATCGACCCGGTTTTGTCGATTGCTTCGATGCCGTCGGAAAACCGGGGGAAGTCCGCGACGGTGACGGCGACCCCGTGCCCGGACAACTCGACGGCCGTCGTCAACGCGCCGGCGCCGGATCCGAGGACGAGGGCCGTGCTGGGGAGGGATGCGTCGTGCGCGCGCGTCGGTGTCGTCATTGAAGGACCGCCTTTGCAAGTTCGGTGAAATAGTGGGTGCATTCGTCCAGGTCGCCAGGACTGACCGAGAGGATGACCTCGTCGACGCCGAGGTCACGCAGTTCCGCCATGCGGTCGGCGACATGCCCCGGTGGCCCGGCAACGCAGAACCCGTCGACCATTTCGTCGGTGACCATTGACGCCGGCTCGCGGCCCGCGCGGACCGCTGTACGCAGGGCGGTGACGTCGTCGCGGTCCAGGCCGTAGACCTCGATGAGTTCATCCGCGTAGGAACCGCCGGCCATGGTGATGCAGCGAGGCCGCAACCGGTCGACCGCCGCCGCTCGGCTCTCGTCGATCTCGACATCGAGCATCAAGACGACTGAGGTCGCGCGACCGTCAGAGCTGCCTGTGGCGACATTGCTGCGCACATAGTCGATATGGGTTTTCGCCAGGCCGTGGGTGATGACGCCGTCCGCGATGCGACCGGCCAGTTGTAGCATTTTCGGGCCGCGGGCAGCTAGGTAGATGGGTGAGGCGGGTGCGGTGAACTGCAGCCGGGCCTGGGTGACTGCGAACGTCGTTCCGTGGACGTCGGTCACTCCGCGTTGCAAGCCGCGCACGATTTCGACGGTTTCCTTCGTGGCGCCCAGGGGCCTTGCGATCTTCATGCCAAGCTGGGTGGCGAACTCGAAGCCCCCGGGGCCGACGCCGAGGATGAACCTCCCGCCGGAGATCTCCTGCACGGTGGCAGTGGCGCTGGCCAGCAACGCTGGGTGCCGCAAGAATGGGCTGACCACGGCGGTGCCGAGCGTCACGCGCGATGTCCGCTCGGCCATGAGCGTCAGCGCGGCCACGGCGTCGCGCGCGAAATAATGGTCTGCCAGCCAGACGCCGTCGAAGCCGAGGGATTCGATGCGCTGGGCGAGTTCGGCTGCCTCGGTCAGCGGCCGATCCAGCCGGACGGTGACTCCGTATTTCACGGGTGATCCTTTCGCAGGTAATCATTCGAGTTGCGTACGAGCGCAGCCGTCAGCATTTCGGCGAGAAGGCCGCCCGCCGCCCGCCGGCGGTACCCGGCCGATCCGCGGACGTCGTCGATGGGCTGCAAGTCGGCGGCAATCGCGGCGACAGCCTCGCCCAGGCCGGCAGCGGGCGTTCGGCCTTCCAGCGCAGCTTCGGCGCGTCGGCAGCGCACCACGGTCGGTGCCGCAGCTCCTACCGCCAACCGGACTGCCCGTAGCGTGCCGTTCGGCATGAGGCTCGCCGACCAGGCGAGGTTCACGACGGAGATCGTGAGGGCGGCGCGCGCGCCGATCTTCCGGAACCCGTGCAAGACATCTGCACCCGGGTCGGGCGGAGCGTCGGACACGTCGACTGCTTCGATCCACTCGCCCGGAGCGAGGCCGGTTTGCCTGGGACCGAGCAGAAATCGATCGAGCGGCACTTTGCGGCGGCCGGTGCTGCCCCGCAGCTGCACGACAGCATCGCAGACGATGAGCGGGGGCATCAGGTCTCCGGACGGTGACGCAGTGCCCAGGTTTCCACCGATGGTGGCGCGATGCCGGATCTGTGGTGATGCGAAGGCTGCGATCGCCGCCCGAATCCCTGGAAGTGCCGTACCGAGGTGATCATCGATGACGCTGATCGGGGTGATGGCCGACAGCCGTAGCGTGTGCGCGCCCTGCTGTGCCACCGGCGGCGGCCCGTCCGTCACGTTTGTCAGGTCGATCATCGTCGCCACGGCTCGGCCTGCTCGGCGTTGCACCAACAGGTCGGTTCCGCCGGCGAGCAGCAGCGCGCCGTCCGCTCCGCCGGCCAATAGGCGATCGACTTCGGTCGCCGATTTCGGCACATGCAGGGTCGCGCGGGTCATCGGCCCACTGCCTGGATGGCGCGCACGAAACTGCGGTAGCCCGTGCAGCGGCAGAGGTTTCCTTCCAAGCCGCAGCAGATCTGCTCGTCGGTGGGCGACAGGTGTTCGGTGAGCACGGCATGGGCAGAGACAATGAGACCGGGGATGCAGAATCCGCATTGCGGCGCGTGATGGTCGACGAGCTCGGCGCGCAGCCGGTCGGTGAGCCCTGGGCGCCCGGGCGGGTCACTGCGTTCCAGTGCCTCGGCGGTAACGATGTCCGAGTCGGCGATCTGTCCGACCAAGACCAGGCAGGAACAGACCGTGCGCCCGTCGACCAGGACGGTGCAGCTTCCGCATTCGCCCATGCCGCATCCCTCCTTCGCTGCCCGCAGGTCGAGATCGTCCCGCAAGAAGTCGAGGAGCCGCGCGGTGGGATCCTCCGGGTGGACCCGCTGGCCGTTGACGTTCATGCCGTTGCCCCTTTCACGCGATTGCCTCCTGCTCGCCGCTCATCCAGCGCATCATTCGTTCCGGCGTGATCGGTATCCGATCGGGCAACACGCCGGCGGCATCCAGCACGGCGGCGGCAATGGCTGGCGCTGTTGGCACGACAACCACCTCCGACATGCCTTTGGCGCCCATCGGCCCGGTCGGCTCCGAACCGTCGACCAGAATCGTTTCGATCGGCGGCACGTCACGCGATGTGGGGATGGCATACGTTTCCAAGCTTTTCGTCAACGGCCGACCGCCGGCGATGAGGTGTTCCTCCATGACCGCATAACCCAGGCCTTGCGTCACGCCGCCCTCGGCCTGGCCGATAACTCCGGCCGGGTTGATCGCAGTGCCGCAGTCGATGGCGCAGACGATGCCACAGACATGCAACTCTCCGGTGTAGCGATTCACCTCGAGACGTGCCACCTGTGCGCTGCACCCGAAGACGAGGTGCGGTGCGAAGGTCACGAGCTGTCCCGGCGGGATCATGCCGAGGTCGGAGTCCGGCAGCCGGAACTCGGCGAGGATTTCGGCATCGCCGCTGTCGATGAGCGCTCGACAGGTCGACGGGTCGACAACCCGCGTGCCCGTGGATGTCTCGATGCGGTCAAGGAGTTCGACGCAGGCGCGGCGTACCACCTCGCCACCCGCGTACATACTGCGTGACGATGACGTGGAACCGGCTTCGGGCACGAGCTGGCTGTCACCGACGGTCATTCGGATGCGGTCCATGGGGATGCCCAGGGTATCCGCGGCGACCTGCCGGTAGCTGCTGTCGATCGACTGGCCGGTGTGGTTGGGGCCGGCCCAGATCTGCACTACACCTTCGCGGGACACGATCAGCCGGGCACGGGACGTGTCGCCCTTGCCGCTGCCGAGACCGACCCCCTTCATGGCCAGCGCGATCCCGGTTCCGCGCAACCACGGGCCGGTGGCCGCGGCCCGCCAGGCCGCGCGGTCTCGCCACCAGGCGTGCTCCGCGGCGGCTTGGAGCGTCTCGGCGGCGCGCAGGCTGGTAGTGACGTGGTGACGGTACAGCGCATGTTCGTCGCCGCCGCGCAGGATGTTCATCAGGCGCAGCTCGACCGGGTCGATACCGAGGTCCGCGGCGGCCTGAGTCATCGCCGTCTCAATCGCGAACGCCGACTGCGGCACGCCGTATCCGCGGAACGCGCCGCCGTTGGCGTTGTTCGTGTACACGACGGTGCCGTCGAAACGTGCCATGGGCATGCGGTACGGGCCCACCGAAAGCTCCGCCGAAGTTTTCAGCACGTTCGGGCCGGAAGTCGTGTACGGGCCGGTATCGACGAGCGCCGTCATGTCCGAGGCGACTATCCGCCCATCGCTGGAAAAACCGGTACGGGTCGTGATGTCGAACGGGTGCCGCTTCTGGCCGATCAGCATCACGTCCTCACGCGACATTTTCAGGTGCACCGGTCGTCTTGTTGCCCAGGCGAGTACGGCGAGGTACACAGGCATCGGGTCGTCGTTACGGGAGCCGAACGCGCCTCCGACCGGATTCGAGATGAGGCGCACGTCGGCGATGTCGATGTTCAAGGCGCGCGCGATTTTTCGCCGATGCACGCCGGGGAATTGAGATCCGCACCAGACGGTGACACCGACCCCGTCGGGCATCGCTATACCGCCCGGGGTTTCGAGCGCGACGTGCTCCTGCACGGGGGTTCGGACATGCCGTTCTACCGTCAGGTAGGCGCCTCGTATGGCCGCGTCGACGTCGCCCGACGCGAACGCGAGATGCCCTGCGACATTGCCCTTGTCGTGCAGCTGCGGGGCGCCCGGTTCGAGCGCCGACCGCGCGGAGTCCACGATAGGTAACGGGAGGTAGGCGGCGGTGACCGCTGCTGCTGCGGCCTGCGCTGTCGCTTCGTCGACCGCGGCGACCAAGGCGATCGGATCACCGAGCTGGCGGACGACTGTGTCGACGATGACGGGCCCGTCCCCGTCGTCGTCACCGAGTGCGTTCACTGGTACATCGCCGCCGAGCAGCACGGCCACGACGCCGGGCACGGCGCGCGCAGCGGTCACATCGATCGACTGAATAAGCGCGTGCGGAACTGTCGCGTGGGCAATCGCCGCGTGCAGCATGCCATCGACACGCCGATCGGTGACGAACTCCAGCGCCCCGGTGACGATTGGCCACGCGTCGTCGGCCGGCAGCGACTGCCCGACAATTAGCGCGGACCGCTCCTGCACGGTGGTGGCCAAGGGTGCCGGTGCGCGGGTCATCGCGACTGCCTTCCGGCGTGGCCGCTGCGCGGCTGCCACGTCATAGACACCGCCGCCTCGCGCAGAGCGCACCTGCTTTTACCCGTACGGTGAACAAAACAATCATCTCTCCGGAAACCAGGAGCGCTCGACAATGCCATCACCGGTGATCGCATGTTTCTCCTCGTACTCGACCGACCTTGTCCGCGAACTCGCCGGACGCCCCGACGTGGACGTGCGCGTGCCGGCTCCCGGCACGGAGCGTGCGAGCACACGCCGTCGCCAGGCCGTGGTCACGGATTTGGCCCGGGATGCCGATATCGTGATCGGCGACGCGGCGCGGCGTTACGTGCTGGACCGGCCGGCGATCGCCGCCATGCACTGCTGCCGGTTGATCGAGCAGCCGTCGGTCGGCTACAACACAGTCGATGTCGACGCTGCCTCCGCATACGGTATTCCGGTCGCCAACGCCCCCGGCTACAACACCGACGCGGTCGCCGATTGGGTGCTGATGGCGATCCTCGTATCGTTGCGCGACGGCATTCGGGCGGACGCCGTCATGCGCGCCGGCCAGTGGCCCGCGTGGGCGAATGGACGCGAACTCGGCGCACTCACCGTGGGCATCGTCGGCATGGGCAACATCGGTTCGGCAGTTGCGCGCCGGGTGGCCGCCTTCGGCAGTCGTGTCGCCTACACCAGCAGGCGTGACCACCCAGGCGCCATCGGCGAAAGGATGCCACTGAATCGCCTGCTCGGCGGCAGCGACATCGTGACCGTGCACGTCCCGCACACCCCAGACACGGAGCGCCTGATCGGCGCCGCGCAGTTGGCGTCCATGCGCGCCGGATCGCTGCTGGTCAACGCGAGTCGCGGCCCCGTCGTCGATGAAACAGCGCTGATCGACGCGCTGCTGGCAGGCCGGCCCGCGCGAGCAGCGCTGGACGTCTTCGACGTTGAGCCGCTCCCGGCGACGTCCCGATTGCGCACTCTGGACAATGTGTACCTCAGCCCGCATATCGCCGCGAACTCGGAACAGGCGCGCGAACGGGTGCTGTCGATGGTTGGGGAGAACCTGAAGGCCGTGTTGGCGGGCCGGCGGGCGCAGCACATAGTCAACCCGGACGCCTTCGTGTGACGATGGGCGGCTACCCATCTGCGTGGGTCTGTACTCCGCCGCGGAGCGCCTGGGCAGGAACATCATGACGAGGCCAGCCAGTCGAGCGCTACGGCCGCAGTCCACGACTGGCGCCGGCTGCCGAGAGGCGCGCCGGTGAGCGGGTCGTAGTACTCGGCGAATGACCCGTCGCCGAGTTGCCGGAGCGACTCGGTGCGCAGATGGTGTGCGAACTCGTCGTCGCCGAAACGCCGGGCCGCCCACCAGAACAGCCAGCTCACGATCGGCCACTGCGGACCGCGCCAATAGCTGAGCGGCTGGAACTGCGCCGATCCGGGTGCGGTAGTCGGCGGCAATGCGTACTTCAGCGATGGGTGGCCGGCCCACTCCGGGCCGAGAAACCGCTCCGTGAGGTCGGCACGCCGGTCGCCCGATTGGACGCACAGCAGCGGCGCAAATGCAGCCACGGTCTGTGAGTCAATCCACCTGCCGGCGCGCAGGTCGCGGTCCCTGGCCAGTCCGGTCTGCGGCGAGGCAGACTCGCATATCGCGCTTCGCGTGTACCGGGCGACGGCTCGCAGGTCGGCGGCGTCGGAGTGCCGGCCCATCTCGTCGCCGAGCTCGGCCAGAACGTCGCTGGCAACGGCGAAAAGCGCGGAGAAAAACACGTCTTGAACGCGGAAGTCGACAGACTCACGGACAGCGTCATCGGCCCAGCCTGCATCGGCCATCTGTTCGACAAGCCACAGATACCGGCGGTAGTCCGCATCCGTCGGGCGCTGCGCAGCGTCCGCGACGTGCAAGGTGTCCAAGCGTACATACGGTGGCATCGATCCGGGATCGACCGCGGCATACGGGGCGTCCCACCGCGGCGAATTGTCCATCCCGGATTCCCAGCTGTGATGGATCTCGATGAGGCCGGTACCAGCGGCGCCGCGCGCGGCTGACAGCCAGCGATGCCACCGCAGCAACGCGTCGAAGGAGGACGCCGCGAACTCGTCGGCGACCTGCCTGTCGGTGCCACCCCGGCGGCGGCCTGCAGCCACGATCGCGTGGACCGCAATCGCGTGAATCGGCGGTTGGCAGATTCCGGAGGTCGGCACCCCAACAGGAGAAACCGCTGCGGTCCGCCAGCGATCTGGCCCAGGGAAATACCCCGGCTCGTCGGCGAAGACGATGTGCGGGATCATGCCCGTCCGCCACTGCGCCCGAAGCAGCGACGTGAGTTCGGTGATCGCGCGGTCGACAGACAGTCGCGCCAGGCCCACCGTGATGATCGCCGCGTCCCAACTCCACTGGTGCGGATAGAGCGATGGCGATGCCACTGTGTGCGAACCGCGGTCGTTGTCGTGCAAGACTGCGGCAGACGCGGCGGCAAGATCACGGCGGTCGAAGCGGGTTGTGCGCGTGGTGGTCATCGGTCTCACCCGCTTCCGAGGCCCGGGCGGTCTTGCCCGCTGCGAGGTACCCGCGCACCACTGTCCATGGGCGCGTGGGCGACGGGTCGCATGGCAGGGCGATAGGTAACGACGCGGAGTTGGCCGCAAACTACTTGTGTTCGTGTGCTGAACATAACTAGGTATTGCGTCGATAGTCAAGCGTGGGCCAGAGTGGTGACACGGTGCGCGACCGGGAGGTCTAGGTGGTGGTGTGGCATGGAACGCTGGGCGGGCCCGGCGAAACCGACTCGGCGAACGCACGTTCGGAAGTGAACGCTGCACCAGCGCTCGCCAGTGATCGGACCATCGATGCGCACCGCACCGCACCTTCGGGCCCGGCAACGCCCGGGCACCTGCTGGGATTGATCCGGTCACGACCGGTGTGGACGCGGCAACAATTGCTGACGGTGACCGGAATGTCCCGCACCACACTGTTCGACCGCCTGGACACGCTGTTCCGTCACCGATTGATCTACGAGGCAGGATCGGCAGACTCGAACGGCGGCCGGCCCGCGACGCTGCTGCGGTTCGACGACCGACGCCGTGCCGTGCTGGTGTTCGATCTCGGGCAGACCCACGGCAGGCTCGGCGTGGCCGACCTGTCCGGACGCACGCTGCGCATGCGCGTCGAGGCGTTGGACATCGCCGAGGCGCCGCAGTCGCTTCTGCCGCGACTTATCGACTCGGCAGCCTCGCTGCTCGCGGACGATCCCGGACTGGAGCTCGCAGGGATCGGGATGAGCGTCCCAGGGCCGGTGCGCCGGTCGGCCGGGACGCTCGCTACCTCAACCACGATGCGTACCTGGGTTGACTTTCCGATCGCCGAAATGCTGCGCGCGCAGTGGCCTGTGTCGGTGCTCATCGAGAATGATGCGCACGCGTTCGCTGTCGGGGAATCGGCTACAGCCGGGCCGTCCGTGTCGCAGCCTGTACTCGCCGTCAAGTTCGCCAGTGGGATCGGCGCAGGCATCGTATTCGACGATCACGTCCTGACCGGCAGCACCGGTGCCGCAGGCGATATCGGTCACATCCGCATTAGCGACGACGGTCCGATCTGCACGTGCGGCAGGCGCGGGTGCCTGGCTGCGTGGGCATCCGGCCACGCGCTCCTCGGACGATTGCGCAGCGGCGGTGTGCGCAACCTGGACGACCTGGTCCGACGCATTGAGCGCGGTGAGGACCAAGCGGTCGCCGCCATCGATGTCGCGGCGGCGCAAGTCGGCGACGTCCTCGCCGCTGTGGTCGCGACCATCAACCCGGGTGTCGTCGTGATGGGCGGGCGACTGGGGCGGCTTACTCGGGTTGTCTCGGGAATCGACCGCCGGTTGCGGGCGGTGGCCCTCGACCGGTCGACCACCGGCATGGACGTCGTTGCGTCACGGCTCGGTGACGAGGCGGTCACGGTGGGCCTGACTACGATGGTCGTCGCGCATGCGTTCGCCCCCGAAGCGATCGACGAGTTGACCACGTGACGCCCGGACAAGCGGGTTCGCTTTGATGTGCACCCGAACCGGATCACGGTCGGAAAGCGGCAGCCGACTGACTCAGCGCTATGGGCGTTCGGGTCAGGCGGCGAGCATCACGGGACGATTCCGAGGCCGAAAATCAAGAGGCTGCACGTGAACATCGGTGAACTGACCGCGGAGCGCGACTCTTTAGAACACGAGCTCGGTCGCTTCGAGTCGCTGTGCCTGGCATGCGCCGACGCCACGCCGCCGGAAGGGCGGCCATGGTTGTTACCTGCGACCAAGCGGCTGCCGGCCGCCTGGGTTTAATCGAAAGCGATATCGCGTCACCTGGCGGCGCGCCGCGAAGCGGCAAGAGCGCTTCCGCGAGAAGCTTACGAAGCTCGGCGGGCTCATCCTGGCCTTATCGCATGACCCGTAGAGCGTCACCGCGTGTCGTACCGGCGCGGCGGGGAGGAGATCTCGGTACAATTTTCGGTTCACTGGCCGACCAGGGCGTGCGCGCCTTGCACGATCGGCGACTCCCGCAGAGCGGGGCGAACATCAACCACATCGCAGTCAGCGCGGCCGACGTGTTCGTCATTGGCGCGAAGTGCTGCATGTGCCGCCCATACATGCGTGTGGTCGGGATCCTGCGGTCGGGACCGAGTCGCTGATGGTCGGCGGCGATCGCACCAACCACCTGATCGATGGAGTGAACTGGCAGATCGCCGTCGTGCAGAGCGTGATCGGCCGCGAGAGGTGCCGATCATCGGAATGTTGGTGTTCCCGGCGCCGGTTGGCTGATGACGATGTCGCTGGATGCTCAGCCGAAGCTCCGCGTCGGATCTCCTACGCGGACTTTCAGGCCCGTTTCGATATGGCACGTAAGTTGCACGAGGGGCCGCTGATGAAGATCAACAACGCCGTGAGCTGGAGAAACAAGCGCTATGCAACCTGACTGTAAATCAGCCGCGCAAGCTTCGGGAGTTCGAATCTCTCACCTGCCACCACACGCGCATTCGTCACTCTCGGTGACTAAGGCGCGGGATATGAGCGCCCGCCAGCCAACGATGATCGTCCTCGCACCACCCACATCCGCCCTGTTGGAATCGGCAGTTCGGATTGGTGCCTGCCGACACGGTCGGGTTACGCTCCGTGTGTGCCTTTTCCGCGATCGTGCTCGCTTCGCGACCACCATCTGACGCTACCGCCGCGCGATGTGACGATGACCGGCGCCCCGCCGCCGGCGAGGGATATCCGCAGATGACGGTGTCCAGCGCGGCCGACGTCCGGCAGTCCACGCCGGTAGCGGGCAGGAGCTACGCGAGCGCGAGCATCGTGCTGGCGCTGCTCGCGGCGGGTCTGTGGACCTGGACGGCGGTGCTGGGCCGACCGGTACCGGTGCCGGACCCCGACTGGTCCGCGCTGCTGTTTCTGTTCGTCGCGTTCCTGGTGGGCGAGCTGGTGCCGCTGCGCTTCGAGGTGCGCTCCGGCTCGCTCATGGTCAGCCTCTCGGAACTCCCGCTGGTGCTCGGCGTCCTGCTGATGCCGCCGTGGACGGTGGGGGTGGCGTTCGCGGCCGGCGCTGTGGTGGCCTTCCTCATCCGACGGGTGACGCCGCTGGCGGCGGCGCTCAACCTGGCGTTGATCGCGCTCGAAACCGGCGTCGCGTTCCTGGTGGTGTCCCTGTTCGACAGGCCGATCCCGTACGTCTCCATCCTGATGGCAGTGCAGCCGCGACTTCCGGCGGTGGCACTCGGCGTCCTGGCCGGTGCCACCGCGTCCGCGTGCGCCGTCGCGGTGATGCGGCGGCTGGACGGGATCGCGGAGCCGTCCGCAGCCATCGTCGGTCGGTCGATGCTGATCGCGGCATTGATCATCGGCCTCACGCTCGCCGGTTTCACAGTGTGGACCGCGATCTCGGCCGGCCCGATCCTCTGCATCGCGCTGCTGGCGACCGGGGCGGTGCTGTACCGCAGCTACGACACCTTCCTGCGTCAGCACGCCGGTCTGGCCGGGCTCTACGCCTTCGGCGCGAGCGTGGCCAAGGCCGGCGTCGACAAGGATCTGTGGCAAGCGCTGGCGGCCAGCGTGCGCGAGCAACTCGGCGTGCAGGCGGCGGCGCTGTATCTGACGGATTGGCCGGGCGGGCCGATCGTACTGGCCGCCGGTATGAACGGGCCCATCGACGTGGACGTATCGGAGACCGACGACCCGATCCTGGAACGCACCAGGCGCGAGGGAGCCGTCATCCTCACGCTGAACCGCGCCGCGGACGACGTCACCCGCCAGGCGCTGGCGCGCCGGAAGGCGACCGACGCCATGGCGGTGGTGCTGCGCGCCGGCAATCGCGACCGCGGGTTCATCGGCGTGTGGGACAACCGCTCACGATGGCGACGGCTGCGTGCCGACGACCTGCAGCTGCTGCAGACACTCGCCGGCCACCTGGCCACCGCCCTGGACAACTACGGCCTGATGACCCGCCTGCAGCACGCCGCCTACCACGACCCGGTCACCGGGCTGCTCAACCGGTCCGGTCTTGCGGCGCGCGCCGCGGAGCTGTCGACGGCCGCGTTCCGGCCGGGCGTGCTGCTGCTGGAGTTGGACGTGCTGGGCGACGTGACAGGGGCCCTGGGGCACGACCACGGCGAACAGCTGTTGGTGCAGATGGGCAATCGGCTCACGGCGGAGGCCGGCGGCGACCGGGTGATCGGACGGGTGGACGCCGACCGATTCGCGATCCTGCTGGAGACCGGTGACGAGACCGACGCGCTGGCCTTCGCGGATCGGATGCTCGCCGCCGCGGGCCGACCGATCGTGGTAGACGGCGTCGAGGTGGAGCCCAACGTCGTGGCCGGCATCGCATTCGCGGACGCATCCGGGGGGTCGTCGCACAACGCGGTGCTGCAGCAGGCTCAGCTCGCACTCGCATCCGCCCGCTCGCGCGACGAGCGAGTGGCCGTCTTCCGGCCGGCGATCGGCGAGGTCCACCACCGCAGGTTCCAGCTGGTGAGCCAGTTCCGGCATGCCGTGGACGACGGGCAGATCGCCGTCTACTACCAGCCGAAGCTCACCCTGGTGGAACGCGAGCTGATCGGCGTCGAGTCGCTGGTCCGCTGGTTGCATCCGGAATACGGGTTCGTATCGCCGGCCGAGCTGATCGACGCCATCGAACCCACCAGTGCCATCGACGTGCTGTTCGGACATGTGCTGAGCCAGTCGCTGGCGCAGGTGGCCGCCTGGTTGTCGAAGGGGATGCGCATCGCGGTCGCGGTGAATCTTTCGGTGCGTAACCTGCTGGCGCCCGATCTGCCGGATCGGGTGGCCGCGGGGTTGTCCGCGTATCACGTGCCGCCGGAACTGCTCACGCTGGAAGTCACCGAGTCGTCGGTGATGAACCAGCCGGAGCGCTCGTTGCCGGTGCTGCAGGAACTGCACGCCATGGGGATCCGACTGTCGGTGGACGACTTCGGCACCGGATATTCGTCACTCGCGTACTTGCGTCGGCTGCCGATCGACGAGCTGAAGATCGACAAGTCCTTCGTGCAGCGGATGGTCACGGACCTGGGCGATCTCGCCATCGTGCGCGCCATCATCGACCTGGGCCATTCGCTGGGTCTGCGGGTCATTGCCGAGGGCGTGGAGGAGGAGGCCGGCCGCGATGCGCTGCGGTCGATGCGCTGCGATGCCATGCAGGGATTCCTGCTGTCCCGCCCGCTGCCCATCGACCGGTTCGAGAGCTGGCTGACGTCTCGCACGGTGGCCTCGGAGGATCTCTCCGCCGATCGCCCGACGACGCTCCGCCTGCGGGTATGATCGGGACCTGCGGTTTTTCAGAATCCCCGCTCGTTGATGTAGAGTTGCGCAGGTTCCTTGAAGCGCAGGAACCGAGCAGTTCCTAGGCCCCTTTAGCTCAGTCGGCAGAGCGTCTCCATGGTAAGGAGAAGGTCTACGGTTCGATTCCGTAAAGGGGCTCTGACGCGCGCCATGTGTCTCGCCCTGTGCGGTCCTGGTGACGTCAGGGCGGTGTAGCTCAGTCGGTAGAGCAAGCGGCTCATAATCGCTGTGTCGCCGGTTCAAGTCCGGCCACCGCTACTGGTATGACGCTTCCCGCCGCTCACGCGGAGTGGGGCGTCATCACTGTGCGGGCCGGACCGACCGGTTCCCGCGACGAGAACGTTGTGAAAGAGAGGGTGCGGTCGTGGCTGCCACCGATGTCCGCCCGAAGATCACGCTCGCGTGCGAGACCTGCAAGAACCGCAACTACATCACGCGGAAGAACCGTCGCAACGACCCGGATCGGCTGGAGCTCAAGAAGTTCTGCCCGACCTGCGGCAAGCACACGGGGCACAAAGAGACCCGCTAGCCGGTTGCTGTCATGTGCGGTCGCCCGGGCGGCCGCACCGTCACTGCTGCGGAAGGGCACTGTCGGTGGATCAGGCATTCGTCGGGCGGTCCTTCCCGCACGCCGAGCCGTACCTGGTCGGAGTCGAGAAGGTGCGGGAGTTCGCCCGGGCGATCGGCGAGAATTCGCCGTTGTGTCATGACCGGACCGCCGCCCGCGCTGCCGGCTACCCCGACCTGGTGGCACCACCCACTTTCGCCATGGCCGTGGTCGCGCGCGCCCAGGAGGCGGTGCTGTTCGACCCGGCGCTGGGCCTGGACTTCTCCCGCGTCGTGCATGGTGACCAGTCCTTCACCCACCACCGGCCGATCTGCGCCGGTGACGAGTTGGCCGCTACCGTGCACATCGACGCGATCCGGCAGATGGCGGGAAGCGACATCATCACGCTTCGCACCGAGCTGGCCGACGCCGGTGGCGCGCCGGTGAGTACCGCGGTGTCCACCCTGGTGTCCCGGGGCGAGTCGTGACGCGCGCCGGGGCACGGCAGGCGGCCGTGGGTGACGAGATCGGCCCGCTGGTCCTCGACGTCGACCGCAGCCGGCTGGTGCGTTACGCCGGGGCGTCCGGCGACTTCAATCCGATTCACTGGAACCAGCGGGTCGCCGTCGGCGTGGGTCTGGACGACGTCATCGCGCACGGCATGCTCACCATGGCTCTGGCGGGCCGCCTCGTCACCGATTGGGCGGGCGACCCGGGGGCGATCACCACTTTCGAGGTGCGCTTCACGCGGCCCGTTGTCGTGCCGGATCCGGGCAGCGCACGGCTCACGATCAACGGTCGCGTGGCGGATATCACCGACGGAGCGGACGGGTCGCGGGCGGCCCGCATCGACCTGACCGCCGTCGTGGACGGCAAGAAGGTTCTCGGCAAGGCACGGGCCACCGTTCGCCTCTGATCGAGCCGGTCGCGTGACGTCGGGAGTTCGTCAAATACCGGCCGGTGCCTTACACTGGACCGCCGGGGGTGTACTGAGTGCTGCCTGCGGCCGATTCCCGCGGGCGGCGTCATCGGTCCACCCTTGGTGCGTGCTGTGGCCGTCGCCGCGAACGCCGTCGTCCGGCGGCATCGAGGTGACGGCGAGAGCACAGGCCAAAGGGGCGTGGCTCAATTGGTAGAGCAGCGGTCTCCAAAACCGCAGGTTGCAGGTTCGAGTCCTGTCGCCCCTGCAGAGGGTCGGCGCTCAGGCGCGTCGGCTCTCGGAATGCAGCGCACGCCTGGTCGCAGAGCGGAAGAATGAGGGTGTCTTGGTGACTAGCGATACCGACGGCCCGATCGACCCCGAGGTCGAGGGCGTGGCCGACCCCACGGTCGGCGGTGTCGACGATGTCCGCGAGCCGGTCGCGGCCGGAGTGCCCGCTGGTTCCGCGCGCGCCGCCGCCCGGGCGTCCGCGGCTCGTTCCGGCGTCACCGCGGCCAAGGGACGTCCGACCCGCTCGCGCGATCACGGTCCGGACCGCGGCAACATTGCGCAGCGCGTCGTGCGGTACCTGCGGGAGGTCGTCGCCGAACTCCGTAAGGTGATCTGGCCGACCCGCAACGAGATGGTGACCTACTCGATCGTCGTCGTGCTGTTCCTGATCTTCATGATCGCCGTCACCTGGGGAGCGGACTTCGGGTTCGCGCGGCTGATCCTGGTGATCTTCGGCTGACCCCGCACCAGGCTCACCGCACACCGATTGACCAATGACAGGAAGTGACACCGTGTCGACACCAGACCAGCAGGGCGACAGCGCGCTGAGCGACGCAGCCGACGAGGCTCCCGCGCTCGATGCCGTCGCGACGGGCGAGGTCGATGTCGTCGACGACGCGCCCGTAGCCGGGCAGGCCGCAGCGACGGATGCGCCGGAGGCATCGGAGGCATCGGAGGCCGCCGCCGAGCGTGAGCCGGCCGCCGTCGAGGAGCAGGCCGAACCGGTCGATCCGGCCGCGGAGCTGCGCGCCGAGTTGAAGAAGGCCCCCGGCCGCTGGTACGTGCTGCATTCGTACGCCGGCAAGGAGAACACGGTCAAGAACAACCTCGAGTCGCGCATCGAGTCACTGGGGATGAAGGAGTACATCTACCAGGTCGAGGTGCCCACCGAGGAGTACGTCGAGATCAAGAGCGGCCAGCGCAGCGCCAAGCCGAAGAAGCGGATGATCTACCCCGGCTACATCCTGGTCCGCATGGATCTCACCGACGAGTCGTGGTCCGTGGTGCGTAACACTCCGCAGGTCACCGGCTTCGTGGGCGCCACCGCTCAGCAGCCGTCGGCGCTGTCGATCGACGAGGTCGTGAAGATCCTCGCCCCGGCCGCACCGAAGAAGTCCACGCCGACGGCCGTCGTCGCCGGCGAGGCGATTCCCGCCGAGATCGATTTCGAGGTCGGCGAGGCCGTCACCGTCATGGACGGTCCGTTCGCGTCGCTGTCGGCCACCATCGCCGAGATCAATCCGGGACCGGGCAAGCTCAAGGTCCTGGTGTCGATCTTCGGCCGCGAGACCGAGGTCGAACTCGGCTTCGCTCAGGTCGCGAAGATCTAGCGGCCGCCGGGACGAACGTTTCACCCACCAGCACACCCAGGAAGAAGAATCATGCCCCCCAAGAAGAAGAAGCTTGCGGCGATCATCAAGCTGCAGATCCAGGCCGGCGCCGCCAACCCGGCTCCGCCGGTCGGCCCGGCGCTCGGTCAGCACGGCGTCAACATCATGGAGTTCTGCAAGGCGTACAACGCCGCCACGGAATCCCAGCGCGGCGACGTCGTCCCGGTCGAGATCTCGGTCTACGAGGATCGCTCGTTCGACTTCAAGCTGAAGACGCCGCCCGCCTCGCGTCTGCTGCTCAAGGCCGCCGGCGTGCCGAAGGGTTCGGGCACCCCGCACACCACCAAGGTCGCCTCGGTGTCCATGGCCCAGGTGCGGGACATCGCCGCCACCAAGCAGGTCGATCTGAACGCCCGCGATATCGACGCGGCCGCGAAGATCATCGCGGGCACGGCGCGGTCGATGGGCATCACCGTCACCGACTGAATCAGAAGCAACCGGGTATGACGCAGCCCGCGCGCTAGCGCGCGACAAGCGTCATACGCGACAGGGAAGCCCACCGGGCGACCCACGTGGGAGGGCCACGCGCTGGCCCGCCGACCACACCCTCCATCACACACAAGGAGCAGCACCATGAAGCGCAGCAAGTCGTATCGCGCGGCCGCCGAGAAGATCGACCGCAGCAAGCTGTACACCCCGATCGAGGCCGTTCAGCTAGCCAAGGACACCTCCGTCGGCAAGTCCGATGCCACCGTCGAGGTCGCGCTCGTGCTGGGCGTCGACCCGCGCAAGGCGGACCAGATGGTGCGCGGCACCGTCAACCTGCCGCACGGCACCGGCAAGACCGCGCGCGTCATCGTGTTCGCGGTCGGCGAGAAGGCCGCCGAGGCGGAGGCCGCCGGCGCGGATGCCGTGGGCGCCGAGGATCTGATCGAGAAGATCCAGGGCGGATGGCTCGACTTCGACGCGGCGATCGCCACACCGGACCAGATGGCCAAGGTCGGCCGGATCGCGCGGGTCCTGGGTCCCCGCGGTCTGATGCCGAACCCGAAGACCGGCACGGTGACGCCGGACGTGGCCAAGGCCGTGGCAGACATCAAGGGCGGCAAGATCAACTTCCGCGTGGACAAGGCCGCCAACCTGCACCTGATCATCGGCAAGGCGTCGTTCTCCGCCGAGCAACTGGCGCAGAACTACATGGCGGCGCTCGATGAAGTGCTCCGCGCCAAGCCGTCCGCGTCCAAGGGCCGGTACATCAAGAAGGGCGTCGTGACGACCACGATGGGCCCGTCGGTGCCGCTGGACACCGCGGTGACCAAGCTCGCCGCCGCGGAGGCCTGACCCGCACACCACCGATCCACCAGGGCCCCGGTTCGTTCGCGAGCCGGGGCACCGTTCTATGCCTGCCCCTCCTACCCCTTCCCGCTCCGCGTTCGCAACTGGTCCGGGCTTCCGCACCTGATTCAGCGGTTGCGAGGGACCAGGCCAGTTGCGAACGTGGATAGCGCGGCGGCATCCGGTGGTTTGGAGCCGGCGCGCAGGTCCGGTAGAGTCGACCGGGTTCCACCGAAGACCGTCGGTCTCGCCGCGTCCGCCTCGTTTGGGTCGGGCCGGTGACGAAGGTTCCGCGACGCGGGCGACCCACGCAGGCAGAACGAGGCAGTCCCGCGCGGCCAGGCCGCGTGCGGATGTTCCCGCCCCGTGCGCCCTGCGCCGGGGCGTTCGTCATATCGCGAACCTTTTCTCGGTGGTGGTGGCCGGAACTCCGGTCGCCGTGAGGACCACCCCGCCTCGCTCCGTCAACGACGAAGCGAGGCACCACATACAAGGAAAGGAGGCGAGATGGCCAACTCTGCAAAGGTCGCGGCGGTCGCGGAGATCACGGACAAGTTCCGTAGTTCCTCCGCGGCTGTCGTGACCGAATACCGCGGACTCACCATGACGCAGCTCACCACGCTGCGCCGGGCGCTCGGTGCCGACACCGAATACGCGGTCGCCAAGAACACGCTGGTCAGGCGCGCCGCAGCGGATGCCGGTGTGGAAGGTCTCGACGACTTGCTCGTCGGTCCGACCGCCATTGCATTCGTCAAGGGCGAGCCGGTGGACGCCGCCAAGGCGCTGCGCGACTTCGCCAAGACGAACGCCCAGCTCGTCATCAAGGGCGGCCTGCTCGACGGCAGGCCCGTCGGCGCGGCCGAGGTCGAGAAGCTCGCGGATCTCGAATCGCGCGATGTCCTGCTGGCCAAGTTCGCGGGTGCCATGAAGGGCTCCCTCACCAAGACTGCGGTGCTGCTCAGCCAGCTGCCCAGCCAGACGGCACGTCTGGCGCAGGCGCTGGCCGACAAGCGCGCCGCCGAAGGATCGGCTGCAGCCTGATCCGACCCCGCGGCGCGCGCTGCGCGGGCCGCGAGCACCATCCGGTCGCGATCTTCTGGCCGGTTCCACCCACGTTGTAGTACTTGAAAGGACATCATCATGGCGAAGCTTTCCACCGACGAGCTGCTCGAGCAGTTCAAGGAGCTCACCCTCATCGAGCTCTCCGACTTCATCAAGGCGTTCGAGGAGACCTTCGACGTCACCGCGGCCGCCCCGGTCGCCGTCGCGGCCGTGGCCGGTGGCGGAGCCGGCGGCGGTGCCGCTGAGGCAGCCGAGGAGCAGGACGAGTTCGACGTCATCCTCGAGTCGGCCGGTGAGAAGAAGGTTCAGGTCATCAAGGCCGTCCGCGAGATCGTCTCGGGCCTGGGTCTGAAGGAGGCCAAGGATCTGGTCGACGCCGCTCCGAAGCCGATCCTGGAGAAGGCTCCGAAGGAGGCCGCCGAGGCCGCCAAGGCGAAGCTGGAAGAGGCCGGCGCCACCGCCACAGTCAAGTAGTCGCCGCATCCGGGAGCGGCGTCGAATTGCTGACGCTTCCCCGGGGTCGGTCGCAGTACCGCGAAGGCGGGCCGCAGCACACGCTGCGACCCGCCTTCGGCGTATTCGAGGTCACGTGCAGGTCACGCGCTCGGTGCGCCCGCTTGACGAATACCGGGCGAGGGTTCACGCTTGTCATAGCGACGTCGGTCATATAGCGGGCCGCGTCCCTCTCGTAGGTAGCGTTGCACGGCAGCGCCGCGCCCTTGTGGCCGCGATCCCGCCAGGGGGCACGTCTAGACAGACGTGTTCATTTCCTGGTAGGCTTCTTCTTTGCGCTGCCCTCTTTCAATCCCCTACCCGCCACCGGACGCTTCGTGCAGTCCGTTTCGCCTGGTGGGGGCCGGTCTGCGGGTCGCGCCCGAGAAGATCGACGCGTTTGTCCTTGGAAGGACGCATCTTGGCTGTCACGAGCTCGTCCACCGTCCGCCCCGGCTCCGCACACCGCCTGTCAAAGCGCGTGTCGTTCGCGAAGTTTCAAGAGCCGATCGAAGTCCCCAATCTCCTCGACCTGCAGACGGATTCGTTTGCTCGTCTGATCGGCAGCGCCGAGTGGCGCAGTCGGCAGGACGATCCAGCCGCGCGCAGCGGCCTGGACGACATCCTCGCCGAGATCTCCCCGATCGAGGACTTTGCCGGCAATCTGTCCCTGTCGTTCTCCAACCCGCGCTTCGACGAGGTCAAGGCCTCCGAAGCGGAGTGCCACGACAAGGACATGAATTACTCCGCGCCGCTGTTCGTGACGGCGGAGTTCATGAACAACGAGACCGGCGAGATCAAGTCGCAGACCGTGTTCATGGGCGACTTCCCGATGATGACGTCCAAAGGCACGTTCATCATCAACGGCACCGAGCGCGTCGTCGTGTCGCAGCTCGTGCGCTCCCCGGGCGTCTACTTCGACAAGAACGTCGACAAGGCCATCGGCAAGGAGATCTTCTCCGTCAAGGTGATCCCGTCCCGGGGTGCCTGGCTGGAGTTCGACATCGACAAGCGCGACACCATCGGTGTGCGGATCGACCGTAAGCGCCGCCAGCCCGTCACCGTCCTGCTGAAGGCGCTGGGCTGGGACGAGGCTCGTATCCGGGAGCGCTTCTCGTGGTCGCCGGTGCTGCTCACCACGCTGGAGAAGGATCACATCCCCGGCACGGACGAGGCGCTGTTGGACATCTACCGCAAGCTCCGTCCGGGCGAGCCCCCGACCAAGGAGAGTGCGCAGACGCTGCTCACCAACCTGTTCTTCAAGGACAAGCGCTACGACCTGGCGCAGGTGGGCCGGTACAAGCTCAACAAGAAGCTGGGCCTGAACCTTCCCACCACGACCGGCACGCTCACCGAGGACGACCTCGCCTCGACCATCGAGTACCTGCTGCGCCTGCACGACGGCCAGACCGAATGGACCGTCACCGGTGCGGACGGCAAGGAACTGACGCTGCCCGTCGAGATCGACGACATCGACCACTTCGGCAACCGCCGGCTGCGCACCGTGGGCGAGTTGATCCAGAACCAGATCCGCGTGGGCCTGTCCCGCATGGAGCGGGTGGTCCGCGAGCGGATGACGACCCAGGACGTCGAGGCGATCACGCCGCAGACCCTGATCAACATCCGCCCCGTGGTGGCGTCCATCAAGGAGTTCTTCGGCACCAGCCAGCTCTCCCAGTTCATGGACCAGACCAACCCGTTGGCCGGCCTCACCCACAAGCGGCGCCTGTCGGCCCTCGGCCCCGGCGGCTTGTCCCGCGACCGCGCCTCGCTCGAGGTACGCGACGTGCACCCGTCGCATTACGGCCGCATGTGTCCGATCGAGACGCCGGAAGGCCCGAACATCGGCCTCATCGGATCGCTGGCGACCTACGCCCGCGTCAACCCGTTCGGGTTCATCGAGACCCCGTACCGCCGCGTCGTGAACGGCAAGGCGACCGACCAGATCGATTATCTGACGGCCGACGAGGAGGATCGTCACATCATCGCCCAGCCGTCCGCGAAGCTGGACGCCAAGGGCAATCTGGTCGAGGACCTGGTGCTGGTGCGCCGCAAGGGCGGCGACGTCGACCAGGTGCCGCCGGAGGATGTCGACTACATGGACGTCTCCTCCCGCCAGACCGTGTCGGTGGCCACCGCCATGATCCCGTTCCTGGAGCACGACGAGGCCAACCGTGCGCTGATGGGCGCCAATATGCAGCGTCAGAGCGTGCCGCTGCTGCGCAGCGAGTCCCCCTTGGTCGGCACCGGTATGGAGGCGCGAGCCGCGAAGGACGCCGGTGATGTGATCGTCGCGTCGAAGGCCGGCGTGGTCGAGGACGTTTCCGCGGACTACATCTCGGTGGCGGCCGACGACGGCACCCACCAGACGTACCGTGTGGCGAAGTTCCGTCGCTCCAACCAGGGCACCAGCTTCAACCAGCGGCCGATCGTCGACGAGGGCCAGCGGATCGAGGTGGGCGACGTGATCGCCGACGGTCCGTGCACCGAGAACGGTGAGATGGCGCTGGGCAAGAACCTGCTGGTGGCGTTCATGCCGTGGGAGGGTCACAACTACGAGGACGCCATCATCCTCTCGCAGCGCATCGTGCAGGACGACGTGCTCACCTCGATTCACATCGAGGAGCACGAGATCGACGCCCGGGACACGAAGCTCGGGCCCGAGGAGATCACCCGGGACATCCCGAACGTCTCCGAGGAGGTGCTGGCCGACCTCGACGAGCGCGGCATCATCCGCATCGGTGCCGAGGTGCAGGACGGCGACATCCTGGTCGGTAAGGTCACTCCGAAGGGCGAGACGGAGCTGACCCCGGAAGAGCGGCTGCTGCGCGCGATCTTCGGCGAGAAGGCTCGCGAGGTCCGCGACACGTCACTGAAGGTGCCGCACGGCGAGACCGGCAAGGTCATCGACGTGCGCGAGTTCCACCGCGATGACGAGGGTGTGGAGCTGCCGCCGGGTGTCAACCACCTGGTCCGCGTGTACGTGGCGCAGAAGCGCAAGATCCAGGACGGCGACAAGCTCGCCGGCCGGCACGGCAACAAGGGCGTTATCGGCAAGGTACTGCCGGTCGAGGACATGCCGTTCCTGGAGGACGGCACCCCGGTCGACGTCATCCTGAACCCGCACGGCGTTCCGCGCCGCATGAACCTCGGCCAGGTGCTGGAGACGCATCTGGGCTGGGCGGCCGCCCGCGGCTGGAAGATCGTCGGCAACCCGGAGTGGGCCGCCGAGATCCATGACGACGTCCGCGAGGTGGAGCCCTTCACCCGCACGGCGACCCCCGTGTTCGAGGGTGCCAGCGAGGACGAGATCTTCGGTCTGCTGGACAGCGTCACACCCATCGTCGATCCCGTCACCAAGGAAGAGACGCGGCTCATCGACGGCGAGGGCAAGGCGCGCCTCTACGACGGACGTTCCGGCGAGCCATTCCCGTACCCGGTGTCGATCGGCTACATGTACATCATCAAGCTGCTGCACCTGGTGGACGACAAGATCCACGCCCGGTCCACCGGCCCGTACTCGATGATCACCCAGCAGCCGCTGGGCGGTAAGGCGCAGTTCGGTGGCCAGCGGTTCGGCGAGATGGAGTGCTGGGCCATGCAGGCGTACGGCGCGGCCTCCACGCTGCAGGAGCTGCTCACCATCAAGTCGGACGACATCGTCGGCCGGGTGAAGGTGTACGAAGCCATCGTCAAGGGTGAGAACATCCCGGAGCCGGGCATCCCCGAGTCGTTCAAGGTGCTGCTCAAGGAGCTCCAGGCGCTGTGCCTCAATGTCGAGGTGCTGGCCGCCGACGGTGTCGCGATCGAGATGCGCGACTCCGACGACGACGATCTGGAGCGGGCCGCCGCCAACCTGGGCATCAACCTGTCGCGCAACGAGTCCGCCTCGGTGGACGACCTGGCCAACTGAGCCGGCCGCGCTGATTCAGTCACCTATTCCCAAGAAAGACAGGGACGTACACCAAAGTGCTTGACGTCAACAACTTCGACGAGTTGCGCATCGGCCTGGCTGCGGCGGACGACATCCGCGCGTGGTCCCACGGCGAGGTGAAGAAGCCCGAGACCATCAACTACCGGACCCTGAAGCCCGAGAAGGACGGTCTGTTCTGCGAGAAGATCTTCGGGCCGACCCGGGACTGGGAATGCGCCTGCGGTAAGTACAAGCGGGTCCGCTTCAAGGGCATCATCTGCGAGCGCTGCGGCGTGGAGGTCACCCGCGCCAAGGTGCGCCGCGAGCGAATGGGCCACATCGAGCTGGCCGCGCCGGTGACGCACATCTGGTACTTCAAGGGTGTGCCGAGCCGTCTCGGCTACCTGCTGGACATCGCGCCGAAGGATCTCGAGAAGATCATCTATTTCGCGGCGTACCTGATCACGGGCGTCGACGAAGAGCGGCGCCACAACGACCTGCCCTCCATCGAGGCCGAGTTCGATGTCGAGCGCGGCAATATCGTCAAGCTCCGCGACACGGATCTCGACGAGCGCTCCAAGAAGCTGGAGGCCGACCTGGCCGAGCTGGAGGCCGCCGGAGCGAAGGCGGACCAGCGACGCAAGGTGCGCGACGGCGCCGAGCGCGAGATGCGTCACGTCCGCGACCGCGCGCAGCGCGAACTCGACCAGCTCGACGAGCTGCTGGACACGTTCAAGAAGCTCTACATCGGCCAGTTGATCGTCGACGAGAACCTCTATCGCGAGCTGCAGGACCGCTTCGGCGAGGAGTACTTCGAGGGCGGCATGGGCGCTGAGGCGCTCAAGAAGCTCATCGAGGACTTCGACATCGACGCCGAGGTCGAGTCGCTGCGCGAGACCATCCGCTCCGGCAAGGGTGCGAAGAAGATCCGCGCCATCAAGCGACTCAAGGTGGTCGCGGCGTTCCAGAACACGTCGAACAGCCCGCTGGGCATGGTGCTCGACTGCGTACCGGTGATCCCGCCGGACCTGCGCCCGATGGTGCAGCTGGACGGCGGCCGCTTCGCGACCTCCGACCTCAACGACCTCTACCGCCGGGTGATCAACCGCAACAACCGGCTCAAGCGACTGCTGGATCTGGGCGCTCCGGAGATCATCATCAACAACGAGAAGCGCATGCTCCAGGAATCGGTGGATGCGCTGTTCGACAACGGCCGTCGTGGCCGCCCGGTCTCCGGGCCGGGCAACCGCGCGCTCAAGTCGCTGTCGGATCTGCTCAAGGGCAAGCAGGGCCGGTTCCGCCAGAACCTGCTCGGCAAGCGCGTCGACTACTCCGGACGGTCCGTCATCGTGGTCGGTCCGCAATTGAAGCTGCACCAGTGCGGCCTGCCGAAGCTGATGGCGTTGGAGCTGTTCAAGCCGTTCGTCATGAAGCGACTGGTGGACCTGAACCACGCGCAGAACATCAAGTCCGCCAAGCGGATGGTCGAACGGCAGCGCCCCGAGGTCTGGGATGTGCTGGAAGAGGTCATCGGCGCGCACCCCGTCATGCTGAACCGTGCGCCCACTCTGCACCGGCTGGGCATCCAGGCGTTCGAGCCGATGCTGGTCGAGGGCAAGGCCATCCAGCTGCACCCGCTGGTGTGTGCCGCGTTCAACGCCGACTTCGACGGCGACCAGATGGCCGTGCACCTGCCGGTGTCGGTGGAGGCGCAGTCCGAGGCGCGCGTCTTGATGCTCTCGTCGAACAACATCCTGTCCCCGGCGCACGGCCAGCCGCTGGCCATGCCGTCGCTGGACCTGGTCACCGGCCTGTACTACCTGTGCGGCCGGGACGAGTCCGCTCCGGGGGCCGGCACTGTGTACTCCTCGCCGGCGGAGGCCATCATGGCCCGTGACGCCGGTGCCATCGAGTTGCGCACACCGGTGAAGATCCGGCTGACCGGGATCATCCCCGGTGACGCCGACCGCGCCTCACTGCCCGCGGACTACGTGGACGGCGACCCGTGGCTGGCCGACACCACACTGGGCCGGGTGCTGTTCAACGAGCTGCTGCCGTCGGACTACCCGTTCGTCAACGAGGAGTTGCCGAAGAAGAAGCAGGCGGCGATCGTCAACCACCTGGCGCAGGAGTTCCCGATCTCGGTCGTGGCCCAGACGCTGGACAGGTTGAAGGAGGCCGGCTTCTACTGGGCGACCCGCTCGGGTATGACGATCTCCATCAAGGACGTCGCGATGCCGGCCGAAAAGGCCGAGATCATGGCCCGCCACGAGGAACTCGTGGCCGGCGTGGAGAAGAAGTACGGCCGCGGTCTGGTCTCGTACCAGGAGCGCAACGAGGAACTCGTGCGCATCTGGGAGGCTGCGACCAAGGAGATCGAGGGCGCCATCAAGACGGCGTTCCCGGTCGGCAACTCCGTCTACACGCTGGTCGCCGCGGGCGCCGCCGGCAACTGGATCCAGGTCCGGTCGCTGTCCGGCATGAAGGGCATCGTGACGAACTCGAAGGGCGAGCAGATCCCGCGGCCGATCCGCAACTCGTTCCGCGAGGGCCTGTCCGTGCTGGAGTACTTCATCAACACGCACTCGGCTCGAAAGGGCTTGGCGGACACCGCGCTTCGTACCGCTGAGGCCGGTTACCTGACCCGCCGCCTGGTGGACGTGTCGCAGGACGTCATCGTCCGCGAGGAGGACTGCGGCACCGAGCGCGGGGTCGCGCTGCCGATCACGCAGGACGACGGCACCGGTCACCAGATCGCCGCCGACCACCTGGAGACGAAGGTGCTGGCACGCGTGCTGGCATCGGACATCGTCGCCGTCACCGGGCCGAAGAAGGGCTCTGTCGTCGTCGAGGCCGGCACGGACCTGCGGGCCCGGCACATCGAGGCCGCGATCGCCGCCGGTGCCACCGAGGTGAAGGTGCGCTCCGTACTCACCTGCGAGGCGGCCATCGGCGCCTGCGCCAAGTGCTACGGCCGCTCCATGGCCACCGGCAAGCAGGTGGACGTCGGCGAGGCCGTGGGCATCGTCGCGGCGCAGTCCATCGGCGAGCCCGGTACGCAGCTCACCCTGCGTACGTTCCACTCCGGTTCGGCCTCGGGTGCGGACGACATCACTCAGGGTCTGCCCCGTGTCCAGGAGTTGTTCGAGGCACGTGTCCCGAAGGGCAAGTCGCCGATCGCCGATGCCGCCGGGCGGGTGCGCATCGAGGACGACGACAAGTTCTACAAGATCACGATCATCCCGGACGACGGCAGCGATGAGGTCGTCTACGAGAAGCTGCCGAAGGCCAAGCGCCTGTCCACGATCCGCGTCGATGGTGTGGAGCGCCCGCTGGAGGACGGCGACACCGTGTCTGTCGGCTTCCAGCTGCAGGACGGCAACCCCGATCCGCACGAGGTCCTGCGCATCATGGGTGTCCGCCGGGTGCAGCTGCACCTGGTCGACGAGGTGCAGAAGGTGTACCAGTCGCAGGGTGTGGCGATCCACGACAAGCACATCGAGGTCATCGTTCAGCAGATGCTCCGCCGGGTGACGATCATCGACTCGGGTTCGACGGAGTTCCTGCCGGGCACCGTGGTGGAGCGTCGCGAGTTCGAGGCGGCCAACCGCGCCGCGCTGGCGTCCGGTGGCGAGGCAGCCGCCGGCCGTCCCGCGCTGATGGGCATCACCAAGGCGTCGCTGGCGACGGAGTCGTGGCTGTCCGCGGCTTCGTTCCAGGAGACGACCCGGGTGCTCACCGACGCGGCGATCAACGTCCGCTCCGACAAGCTGGTGGGCCTGAAGGAGAACGTGATCATCGGCAAGCTGATCCCGGCCGGTACGGGCATCGGCCGGTACCGGAACATCACGGTGCAGCCGACCGAGGAGGCCCGCGCGGCGGTGTACTCGCTGCCGTCCTTCGAGGACCGCTTCTACGGCGACGCGTTCGGGCAGGGGGCCGGCGCGGCCGTCCCGCTGGACGACTTCGACATGGGCGACTACCGCTAGCCGGTAGGCCCAACGCTGCCCCGGTCGGTGCCGAAGCACCGACCGGGGCAGCGTTGTCTGTGCCTGCGCCCGCCTTCGCACCCGGAATGGTTCTTCGCACCCGTCACAGCAGTTGCGAAGAACCATTCCGGGTGCGAAGCGCCGGGGCAGGGGACCTACGGCCTGGACATGGCGGCGCGCCGCCCTGCCGCCGTGTAGACTGGTGCTACCCAGTGCTGTGGGCTGGCTCGCCTGCTCGCGTCGCCGTTCGGATGCGGTAGGGAGTCGGCCCGGTGTGGACGCCTCGCGGACACGCCCAGCCTTGGATCTCAGTGGGGAAGATTTGCTATGCCGGGCCGCATTCCGGTAAGCTATTCCACTGGTCCAGCGATGCTGGGTCATTGTCGTGTGCGCACATCTGCGCGCGTGCGCCATCCGGGATCACCACCGAAGCAACCGAAAGAAGCCGCATGCCCACCATCCAGCAGCTCGTCCGAAAGGGCCGCCAGAGCAAGTCGAGCAAGTCGAAGACTCCGGCGCTCAAGGGCAGCCCACAGCGCCGCGGCGTCTGCACGCGCGTGTACACGACCACCCCGAAGAAGCCGAACTCGGCACTGCGCAAGGTGGCGCGCGTCAAGCTCACCAGCGGCATCGAGGTCACGGCGTACATCCCGGGCGAGGGCCACAACCTGCAGGAGCACTCCATCGTGCTCGTGCGCGGCGGCCGTGTGAAGGATCTCCCCGGCGTGCGGTACAAGATCATCCGCGGCTCGCTGGACACCCAGGGCGTCAAGAACCGCAAGCAGGCGCGCAGCCGCTACGGCGCGAAGAAGGAGAAGGCCTAATGCCTCGCAAGGGACCGGCACCGAAGCGGCCGCTCATCGCAGACCCGGTGTACAACTCGCCGCTGGTCACCCAGTTGGTGAACAAAGTCCTGATCGACGGCAAGCGCTCCGTCGCGCAGTCGATCGTCTACGGTGCCCTGGAAGGCTGCCGCGAGAAGACCGGTGGCGATCCTGTGGTCACACTCAAGCGCGCCCTGGACAACGTCAAGCCGGCCATCGAGGTCAAGTCCCGCCGCGTGGGCGGTGCGACCTACCAGGTGCCGATCGAGGTCAAGGGCAACCGGCAGACCACGCTGGCGCTGCGCTGGCTGGTCGGCTACTCGAAGGCCCGCCGTGAGAAGACGATGACCGAACGGCTGATGAACGAGCTGCTCGACGCCTCGAACGGCCTCGGCGCCTCGGTCAAGCGCCGCGAGGACACGCACAAGATGGCCGAGTCGAACCGCGCGTTCGCCCACTACCGCTGGTAAGGGACACGGGTATGACGCCGTCGCTGCGCGCGGCGCCGCCTCGGCGGCCCGCGGCCGGCTGCGGCGTCATACTTGCCCTGCCCGCACGATAGCGGCCACTACGCGCTGCGGATCGGACCATCGTGCCGGGGAACGGCACACCGACGACTGATTGACTACCTAAAGACGAAGGGCACTCCAGTGGCCGACACTTCCCTGCAGAAACTCCGCAACATCGGGATCATGGCGCACATCGACGCCGGCAAGACGACGACGACCGAGCGCATTCTGTTCTACACCGGCATCACCTACAAGATCGGCGAGGTCCACGAGGGCGCCGCCGTCATGGACTGGATGGAGCAGGAGCAGGAGCGAGGGATCACCATCACGTCGGCTGCGACGAAGACGCACTGGCACGATTACACGCTCAACATCATCGACACCCCGGGCCACGTCGACTTCACGGTCGAGGTGGAGCGCTCGCTGCGCGTTCTCGACGGTGCCGTCGCCGTGTATGACGGTGTCGCCGGGGTCGAGCCGCAGACCGAGCAGGTGTGGCGGCAGGCGGACAAATACCACGTGCCGCGCATGTGTTACGTGAACAAGATGGACCGGACCGGCGCGAACTTCTTCCGTTGCGTCGACATGATGGTCGATCGGCTCGGTGCCACGCCCGCCGTGCTGCAACTGCCGATCGGCTCGGAGGCCGACTTCGTCGGTGTCGTCGACCTGCTGTCGATGCGCGCCTTCACCTGGCACGGCGAGACCGTGAAGGGTGAGGACTACGACATCGAGGAGATTCCCGCCGACCTCGTCGACCAGGCGAAGGAATGGCGCGAGAAGCTCGTCGAGACGATCGCCGAGAACGATGACGATGCGATGGAGAAATTCCTCGGCGGCGAGGAGCTTTCCATCGAGGAGCTCAAGGCCGCGCTGCGTCGCGCCACCATCGCCGGCAAGGTGAACCCCGTCGTCTGCGGCACCTCGTTCAAGAACAAGGGCGTGCAGCCCATGCTCGACGCGATCTGCGATTACCTGCCGTCCCCGCTGGACATCGGCGCGGTGCACGGCACCTTGCCGGACGGCGTCACGCCGGCCGAGCGCGAGCCGGATCAGTCCGAGCCGTTCTCCGGCCTCATCTTCAAGGTTGCCACCGATCCGCACCTGGGCAAGCTGTCGTTCCTGCGCGTCTATTCGGGCAAGGTCGAGGCGGGCACCCAGGTCATCAACGCCACCAAGGATCGCAAGGAGCGCATCGGCAAGATCTACCAGATGCACTCGAACAAGCGCGAGGAACGCGAATCGGCGGTGGCCGGCGACATCGTCGCGGTGATGGGCCTGAAGCAGACCACCACCGGCGAGACGCTGTGCGATCCGGCGAACCCGATCGTGCTGGAGTCGATGACGTTCCCGGATCCGGTGATCCAGGTCGCGATCGAGCCGAAGACCAAGTCCGACCAGGAGAAGCTGGGCATCGCGATCCAGAAGCTCGCCGAAGAGGACCCCACGTTCAAGGTCCACAACGACGCCGAGACCGGACAGACCGTCATCGCCGGCATGGGCGAGCTGCATCTGGACATCCTGGTCGACCGCATGAAGCGTGAGTTCCACGTCGAGGCCAATATCGGCAAGCCGCAGGTCGCCTACCGGGAGACCATCCGCGGCAGCGTGGACAAGCTGGAGTACACCCACAAGAAGCAGACGGGTGGCTCCGGCCAGTTCGCCAAGGTGCTCATCAAGGTCGATCCGCTGGACATGACCGCGACCGACGCCCCGCCGTACGAGTTCGTCAACGAGGTCACCGGCGGCCGCATTCCGAAGGAGTACATCCCCTCGGTGGACGCGGGCGCGCAGGATGCTCTGCAGTACGGCACCCTCGCCGGGTACCCGATGCTGGGCGTCAAGCTCACGCTGCTCGACGGTGCGTACCACGAGGTGGACTCGTCCGAAATGGCGTTCAAGATCGCCGGCTCGATCGCGATGAAGGAAGCGCTGAAGAAGGCGAAGCCGGTGCTGCTCGAGCCGATGATGGCCGTCGAGGTCATCACGCCCGAGGAGAACATGGGCGACGTCATCGGCGATCTCAACTCACGTCGTGGCCAGATCAACGCCATGGACGAGCGCGGCGGCGCCCGGGTCGTGAAGGCTCTCGTCCCGCTGTCGGAGATGTTCGGCTACGTCGGCGACCTGCGGTCCAAGACCCAGGGCCGCGCCTCGTACTCGATGGTGTTCGACTCCTACGCGGAGGTCCCCACCAACGTGGCCAAGGAGATCATCGCGAAGGCGACGGGGGAGTGAGTGGAGTTGACGCGAGCGCAGCGAGTGTCGGCGGAGCTCACGATCCGGCGGCGAGCATCCGGTACCGCGAAGGCGACGGGGGAGTAGCTGCGCCATGAATGCGGGTATGACGCTTCTCGGCGGCTACGCCGCGGGCAGCGTCATACCCGAAACACCAGACGTACCCACGGCACACACTGCCGGAGGGTTACGGGTCCGGGCTACCGGCTCGGTCCAGATCCATCCGAAAGCCTGACGATCAAGTTTCGATAGCAGTGTGATCGATCGGCAATCAACTCGTCCCCAAGGAGGACAACAGTGGCTAAGGCGAAGTTCGACCGGACCCGTCCCCACGTCAACATCGGCACCATCGGTCACGTTGACCATGGCAAGACGACGCTGACTGCTGCCATCACCAAGGTGCTGCACGACAAGTACCCGGACCTGAACGATGCATACGCGTTCGACCAGATCGACAAGGCACCGGAAGAGCGCCAGCGCGGCATCACCATCAATATCTCGCACGTGGAGTACTCGACCGACAAGCGCCACTACGCGCACGTCGATGCGCCGGGCCACGCCGACTACATCAAGAACATGATCACCGGTGCCGCCCAGATGGACGGCTCGATCCTCGTGGTCGCCGCGACCGACGGTCCCATGCCGCAGACCAAGGAGCACGTGCTGCTCGCCCGTCAGGTCGGCGTCCCCTACATCCTGGTGGCGCTGAACAAGTCCGACATGGTCGAGGACGAGGAACTTCTGGAGCTCGTCGAGATGGAGGTCCGTGACCTCCTGTCGTCGCAGGACTTCGACGGCGACAACGCCCCGGTCGTCCGGGTCTCGGCGCTCAAGGCGCTCGAGGGCGACCCGAAGTGGGTCAAGTCGATCGAAGAGCTGATGGACGCCGTGGACGAGTCGATTCCGGATCCCGTGCGCGACATCGAGAAGCCGTTCCTGATGCCGATCGAGGACGTCTTCACGATCACCGGCCGCGGCACCGTGGTGACCGGCAAGATCGAGCGTGGCGTGGTCAACGTCAACGAGGAAATGGAAATCGTCGGCATCAAGCCGAAGTCCTTCAAGACGACGATCACCGGTGTCGAGATGTTCCGCAAGCTGCTCGACCAGGGCCAGGCCGGCGACAACGTCGGTCTGCTGCTGCGCGGCACCAAGCGCGAAGAGGTGGAGCGCGGCCAGGTCGTGTGCAAGCCGGGTTCGATCACCCCGCACACCGAGTTCGAGGGCACCGTCTACGTGCTGGGCAAGGACGAAGGCGGCCGTCACACGCCGTTCTTCAACAACTACCGTCCGCAGTTCTTCTTCCGCACGACTGACGTCACCGGCGTCGTGACGCTGCCGGAAGGCACCGAGATGGTCATGCCGGGCGACACCACCGACATGAAGGTCGAGCTCATCCAGCCGATCGCCATCGAGGAAGGCCTGCGCTTCGCGATCCGTGAGGGCGGCCGCACCGTCGGCGCCGGCTCGGTCACGAAGATCATCAAGTAGTTTCCCGCCGCGGCGTCGCATGACGCCGCAGGTGCGAAGGCCCCGGCCCGGAGAGATCCTCCAGGCCGGGGCCTTTGTCGTTGGTAGGGCGGTGGCGGGTTGGTGCGCGTGGGTCCGTCGCCGAAAAGGTCGAGAATTGCACGCCAGATTCGCGACGCAGGACGTTTTCGCAGGTCGCCCCAAGGTGGGCCAGATCTGGCGTGCAATCCTCGACTTCTTCGGCACCGGACGGCATTGGATTCGCCCGGCAGACCAAGCGTGGGGGCGGGAGCCGCCGTATCGCTACGCGGCGGGCGTGTTGCCGATCGAGTCGTGCCGGTCGGCGTCGGTCTCGGAAGCGTCCGGCGCCGGGGCGCGGGTCGCCAGCCGCACCAGCCCTACCAGTACTGCGGCCACGGGCAGTGCGATCAGGAAGCGGATGCCGACCGCCTCCAGTGAGACGGACCCGTCCACCAGCGCCGACCACAGGATCGGAATGCAGATGACGAACGCGACGATCAGCACGGAGCGGCGGAACATGCCGACTCCTCCAGCTCCGCGAGCTTGCCGAGCAGCAGCACCGCCCAGGCCGGTCCGGTGCTGGGGCGGCCGTCCACCAGCGCGATCGGCAGTTCCAGGTCCCACACCGTTGCGGGGCTGACGCTGCGCTCGGTGTTCGCCACGACGATCGCATCGGGCTGCGGCAGCGCTTGCAGGGCGCGCCTGGTATCACTCGGCTTGCGAGTCGCATCGACGGCGGCCCAGACGACGTCGGCGCCGAGCGCGTCGAGCACCTCGGAGGCCGCCTTGCCCGCGGTGTCGGTGGAGACGACGACGAGGATCGGTCCTTCGGACGACGCGCGAGCGGCCTCGGCCACCTCGCCGGCCTGCTGGACCGAGGCGATGGTGTTGGCCGTGGTCGACACGCGTCGGGTGCTCAGCGCCGCAGGGCACCCGTAGGTCCACGTCTTGTCGAACACGCCGGGATTGCCGGCGATCACCGAGTCGGCAGCAGTGACCGCATCGCGAGCCGGGCCTGCGACGACGAGGACCTGGCCGGGAGCGGATGGCAGCTCCGGCGCCGGCCCGAGGTCGCTCACCAGCTCCTCGATCGCCGCATAGGCGTGCACCGAGTCGGACGGCACCCGGTCCACCGGCACGCCTACCTCCAGCAGCTTCCGGCGCAGCGTCAGTGGTGTGGATGTGCGGGCCGCGGCACTTTCGTCGAGCCCGTACGACGCGCCCCTCATCGAAGCGCCCGCGTCAGGCGGCATCTCGCCGTCCGGGCCGGCGGCCCGCTCCAGGACAGCGGTCGCGGTCGCAGCGCTGCGCACCGGTGTGGCAAGCGGCCAGCTCAGGGCGCCGGGCCTGGGGGCGGCGGGAGCGGGGGCTGCCGTGCCGATCGTGGCATCGACCGGTCGTGTCGGGCCGGCGACGGCCCCGGACGCGTCGACGCGCGGCAAGTCGGTGAACGCCAGCGTCACGGCCGGAGCGGGTGCAGCCGCGCGGGTGGGTTCGGGGGCTGGAGCGGCTTCGACGGCGGGGGCCGTCTCAGCGGGGGGTTGGGTCTGAAACCGGGGCACCGCGCGCGGGCTATGCCGTCGCAGTGTTATGGCCGGCGCCGGCACGGCGACGGGAGCCGACTCGTCAGCGGGCGATGCGGCCCCGACCATGGCGTGCGTCGCGGCGGCTGCGGCCGGTGCCGCCGCGGCAGCGGTCCGGGAGACTGCCGCGTTGAGATCCAGCGGAGTGAGTGCGGCGAAGTCCATGGCGGCGAACGTCCGTGCCGCCGCCGACACATCGGCGGCCGCAGGCACCGCCGAGCCGCTCGCGGTGGCCGAGGGGCCGAGGGTCGGTGACGCCGCTGGTCCGGCGTGCCCGGCCGGCGCCCCGGCGCGGGGCGCTGCTGCGGTCGGCACGGCGGCACGTGCCGCAGCCGGCGTCGCCGCCCCCGCCGCCACCGCACCCCGCGGCATCGCCGCGACATCGGCCACCGAGCCCGGGAGGGATGCTTTCTTCAGCGCGAGATCGGCCAGGATCCGGGCGAACGCCATGCCCGGCGCGGTTGCGGCCTCCGCGACCTCCGCGACCGGCGCAGCCGCATCGGCTGTGACGTCGTCTCGAGCGATCGCCTCGGCGCGGACGGGCCGGGCCTCGGGCGAAGCGGGCGCGCGGCGTGCCAGCGCAGCCCGGATCGCCGCCGGATCCGGCCCGAATCCGTCCTGGAACAGACCCGACCGAGTCGGTGCCGCGGAGCCTGCGACAGACGCAGCGTCATAGCCGGCTGGTTCAGCGGCGCGAGCGCCGACCGCAGCGTCATTCCCGGGCACGCGCGAGCCTTCGACACCCGCTGTGGCGAAAGGCGTCTCGGCGCTGCCGACCAGGCGGTAGTGCACGCCGACGCGTTGTTTGGCGAAGAAGCCCAGCACGCCGCCCTCGCGCGGGCGCGTCACCTCGACGACACGGACCTGGCCGGGGTAGCTGGAGTCGAGCTCGGCGAGCAGATCGTCGAGGTCGGTGCCTTCACGGTACAAGGTTGTGGGCGACATCGATCATTCCAATCGCGTTGACGGTCACCGAGCTGGCGGCCAGTTCGGTGTAGGAGAGCACGGGCAGGCCCGGCACCGACAGCTGCACCAGGCGACGCAGCGGCAGCCGGATTCCGGCGGCGCAGACCAGCGCCGGGGTGTGCCCGGCGGCAGTCGCGTCGCGGTACTGGCTGCCGACGTTGGCGATGAGCATCTCGGCGAGCGCGGCATCCAGCACCAACTGCGCCCCGGCGTCGGTGCCGCGTACCGACTCGAGCATGCGCTGCTGCAGTTGCGGCTCGATGGTCACGACGTCCAGGTGCCCGTCGGTGGCCAGGCGGGCCGTGATGGCCGGTGCCAGGGCGGCGCGCGCGGCCTCGACCAGGCGATCCGGATCGGTGCCGCCCTTGGCCGCCAGGGACAGCGCCTCGTAGATGCGCACCAAATCGCGGATGGACACGCCCTCGTCCAGCAGCGAGTGCAGCACCCGCTGGATCTCGCCCAGCGAGAGCAGCGCCGGTGTGAGGTCCTCGACCACGACCGGGTGGGTGCGGGCCAGCGAGCGGGTCGCCGCCGCCACCTCCTCGCGGCCGAGCAGGCGGGAGGCGTGCTGGCGCACCGTCTCGGACAGGTGGGTGATGATGAGCGATGACGGATCGACCACGGTGGCGCCGAGGAGTTCCGCCTGTGACGCCATCTCGGCGGGCACCCAGCGGCCTTCGAGCCCGAAGACCGGCTCGCGGTCGGGAGTGCCGGGCAGTCCCTCGAGCCCTTCGCCGATGGCGAGCATCATGCCGATCGGAGCGGTGCCGCGGGCGAGTTCCACCCCGTTGATGTGGATGGCATAGGCGGACGACGGCAGGTTCACCGAGTCGCGGGTGCGCACCGGGGGCATCACCACGCCGAGATCGGTGGCCAAGGTGCGCCGAAGCGCCTTCACCCGGTCCAGCAGATCGGCGCCGGGTCCGTCCACCAGGGCGACGAGGTTCGGGGAGAGGATCAACTCGAGCGGGTCCACGACCAGCTCCAGACGCAGCATCTCCTCCGAATCGGGCGCCGGCCCGCCGGTTGCGGCTGCGCCCTGCTCGACGCCGTCCGCATCCTCGGGGGCAGCGTCATTCTGTTTCGCCAGACGAGTGGAGAGCGCCAGCAGCGCCCCGCCGACCAACAGGAACGGCAGCTTGGGCAGGCCCGGAACGAGGCAGAGCAGCAGTGCGGCGGTTCCCGCGATGCGCACCGCGCGCCGCTGTGCGCCGAACTGCCTGGAGACGATGGCGCCCATCGAGTCCTGCTCGGACGAGCGGGTGACGACCAGACCGGTGGCCACCGACAGCAGCAGCGCCGGTATCTGGGAGACGAGGCCGTCGCCGACCGACAGCAGCGAGTAGGTGGTGAGCGCGTCGCCCACGCCCATCCCGTGCGACAGCACCCCGATGGCGATGCCGCCGATCAGGTTGATGATCACGATGATGATGGCCGCGATGGCGTCGCCCTTGACGAACTTGGAGGCGCCGTCCATCGAACCGTAGAAGTCCGCCTCGGCAGCGATCTCGGCGCGGCGCTTGCGGGCGGTCTTCTCGTCGATCAGGCCGGAGTTGAGGTCGGCGTCGATGGCCATCTGCTTGCCGGGCATGGCGTCCAGGGTGAACCGGGCGCCGACTTCGGCGACGCGCGCGGCGCCGGACGTGATCACGACGAACTGCACCACGAGCAGGATCGCGAAGATCACCAGGCCGATCACCAGGGATCCGCCGATGACGAAGTGCCCGAAGGCCCCGATCACGTCGCCGGCGTAGGCATCGGTCAGCACGAGCCGGGTGGCCGAGATGTTCAGCGCCAGCCGCAACAACGTGGCGACCAGCAGCAATGACGGGAAGGAGGAGAAGTCCAGCGCCCGGTGCACGTACATGGCGACGAGCACCACGAGTACGGCGAACGCGATGTTCACGGCGATGAGGATGTCGAGAAGCTGGGCCGGCATCGGCACGACCAGCATGATGACGATGGCCACGACCCCGATCGGGATCGCGAGCTGGCCGAGCCTGCTGGTCTTCTTCACGGCGCCTTCCGGATGCATGGGTGCGCTTCAGCATGTGCTGAAGGGGTGCAGCATCCGAGCCGCGAGGTGCCGTCCTGGCATTGTCCCCATCGGCAGCCCGTGCACCGACTTGAGCGGCGATCCGCGCGCGGGTTTATGACGGCGCTCCGTGGGATATAGGGGGTATGAGGGGATGCGCCCGCTTTGCGGGGCTGGTGGGGAAAACGACGCGGTCTTCCGCCTTGTGTCGGCGGGTCGAGTGATGAGGATCAGGCGATGCAAGCGGGAGCCAAGGTGGCGGTGCGCGCCATGTCTGCGCTGGTAGCGGTGTCGATGGCGCTGGCCGTGATTGGGGAGATTCCGGCCGCGGCCGCCGACGGCGAGGCCCCCTCGGTCCGGCGGGCGGTGCCGATCCCCGCTCAGCCGGTGAAGAAGGCGGTCGCCGAGGCTGCGCGTCATGCCGCCGAGCACGGGGTCAAGGCGTATGTCAGCGTCGTGGATCGGCACACCGGCCTCGGCGTGGCGCAGACGCCGGACGCCGGCGAACCGGTGCAGTCCGAGTCGGTGATCAAGCTGCTCATCGCCGCCTACTACCCGGTAACGAACGGCGGCTATCTGCGCACGCCGCCGGCCCTGAGATCCCGCCTCGCCTACATGCTGCAGTACTCGGACGACGCGACTGCCACGGCACTGTTCAAGCCCGCGGCGATTCCATACATCGCGAGACGATATGGGCTGCAATCGACCTCGAACGCGCCGGGTCGGGTCGGCAGGTGGGGCGCGGCATTGGTGTCCGCCACGGATATGACGCGATTCATGGCACGAGCCGCGGCCGACCCGATGGTCGGGCCGTGGCTGCTGCCGGTGATGGCCCGCACGGCGCCGTACGGCTCCGACGGCTTCGACCAGCAATTCGGGTTGGAGTCGATCACCGGCGAGCATGGCTCCAAGCAGGGGTGGGGCAACGATACGGCCAGTGGCCCGCGGCTCAACGCGATCCATTCCGTCGGATACACCAGCCGGTATTTCGTGGCCATCCTGCAGCTCGCCTCCCGGCCGCCGACGGTCCTGAAGAGCACATCGACCTATGCGGCGAAGCTCGTGAACGCAGCCATCATGATACCGCCCCGCGACGGGCTTTTCGTGCGGTACGCGGGCAGCACGTATCGCATTGCAGGCGGGGCGCCGGTCCGGGTGGTGTCGTGGGCGACGGTCGGCGGAGTGCGGCCCGTCGCCGTGATCGGCGAGGCCGTATGGGCACGGCTCGCGGTCTTCCCGGCCGACGGGACATTCGTCCGGGCCGGCGACGTGACGTACCGTATCGCCGGTGGAGCGCCGATCCGGGTCGCCTCCTGGGCGTCGGTGGGCGGGGTGCAGCCGGTGACGGTCATCGATCCGGCGGCTGTCGCGAACGCCGGATCCGGCGGGGTGTGGGAGCACCTTCGGCAGTACCCGGAGGACGGTTCGTTCGTGCGCGCGGGTGATTCGACGTATCAGATCACGGGCGGCGTGCCCACCCGCGTCGCCTCCTGGGCGTCGGTGGGCGGGGTGCAGCCGGTGACGGTCATCGATCCGGCGGCTGTCGCGAACGCCGGATCCGGTGGCGCCTGGGATCACCTGCGGTCCGCCGCGTAGCGGCCGTGTGGCTCAGGCGCTCAAGGGCATCGGAGTCCCGGTGGACAGCCGATGCGTGCCGGCGGCGGAGCCGCGCGAGCGCAGCGTCATGATGAACGCGAGCACGGTGGCCACCGCCTTGTAGAGGTCCTCGGGAATCTCCTGGCCGACCTTGCACGCCGCGAACAGGGTGCGGGCCAACGGAATGTCCTGCACCATGGGGATGCGATGGTCGTCCGCCAGCGCCCGAATGCGCGCGGCGACATGGTCGGCGCCCTTGGCGACGACCCGCGGTGCGCCGCGACCCGGCTCGTACTTCAGCGCCACCGCGACGTGGGTCGGGTTCACCAGCACGACGTCGGCGGTGGGCACGGCCTGCATCATCCGGCTGCGACTCATGGCCATGGCGCGGGAGCGTCGCTGGCCCTTGATGTGCGGATCGCCCTCGGACTGCTTCATCTCCTGCTTCAGCTCGTACTTGGTCATCTTGAGCTGCTTGTTGTTCCGTCTTTTGACCACGGCGAAGTCCGCGATGGACAGCACCAGCCCGGCGAGCGCGGCGAAGCGCAGCACGTTCACCGCGGTGGCGATGGCGATCCGCACGATCTCCGACAACGGCAGGGAGCCCGATCCGTACACCGTCGGGATGAGCGACTTGATCGACAGGTAGATGACGATGGCCAAAGCGGTCGACTTCAGCAACATCTTGACGGCCTGCCACGCCCCCTGCGGGCCGAACATCCGCTTGAACCCGGTCAGTGGGTTGATCTTCTTCGCCTGCGGCATGAGCAGCTTGAACGAGAAGAAGATGCCGCCCTGCACGCCGACCCCCAGCACGCCGACCAGCGCGATCACGATCGCCAGCGGCACGAACGCCTTCAGCGTATCGGTGGCGGCGGTCTGCCCGATCTGCAGCGCGTCGCCGATGTCGGGATCCCGGATGATCCAGCCCGCCTGCACCACGGCCGCCGTCGCCGCATCCATCAGACCGGAGAACATCCCCGGCAGCAGCCAGGTGGCCGCCAACATGCCGAACCACTGCCCGACCTCGGGGGAGTTGCCGACCTGGCCCTCGCGCCGCGCCTTCTTGATCTTGCGCGGTGTGGCCTTCTCGCTCCTCTCCTCGGAGGAGGATCCGCCGCTCACCCGATCACCGCCCCGATCAGGTCACCGACCCGGCCGGTGATCTGCAGCACGGTACCCGGCAGCAGCATCATGCCGGTGCCGACCAGCACCAGGGTCAGGCCGACCTTGATGGGGAAGCTCATCGTGAACGCGTTGAGCTGCGGCGCGATGCGGTTGAGCACACCGAGGCCGACGTCGGCGATGAACAGTACGACGATCAGCGGCCCGGCGATCTGCAGCGCCCCGATGAACATCTCGGTGACGCCGTGCGTGAGCGCGCCGCCCAACGCGTCCAGTGAGATCGTCGCGTTCAGCGGCACTGCCGAGAAGGTGCGCACGAAGCCACTGATGATGGACAGGTGCGCGTTGGTGGCGAAGATCAGCGCCGTGGCCAGTAGCGCGTAGAACTTACCGATGACGGTCGTCATGGTGGTGGACAGCGGATCGTAGGACGAGGCCAGCGCGAATCCGCCGAACAGGTCGAACAGCCCGCCGGCCATCTCGATGGCTGTGAACAGCAGCCGGGTCAGGAAGCCCAGGCCGGCGCCGATCAGGATCTGCCAGAGCAGCGAGCCGATGATGGGCAGGGTATCGATCGCCGGCACCGACGGCTTCGTGACGGAGACCATGGCCAGCCCGATCGCGACGGACAACGCGACCTTGACCGTGCGCGGCACTCCGGCGGTGGCCATCGGAGGAGCGACCAGCGCCCAGGCCAGCACGCGCGCGCTCACCAGCAGCAGCGCGACCAGGCCGGTCAGGTCGAAGTCGAAGCTCATCCGGGCCTGCCCGGGGCAGCGTCATACATGGTCACGGTCGCTTCTCAGCCGAGCAGCGCAGGGATCTTCTGGAACAGCTCCTGGGTGAACGTGATCACCGAATTGAGCATCCACGAACCGGACGCGATCAGCGCGATCGCCACCCCCACCACCTTCGGCACGAATGCCAGGGTGAACTCCTGGATCTGGGTGGCGGCCTGGAACGTGGACACGGCGAAGCCGACCACCAGTGCGGTGATGAGCGCGGGGGCGGCCAGCTTCGCGGCGAGTTGCATGGTCGCGAAAGCGATGTCGATGATCTGGGTGTCTGTCATGGCGACCTTCTATCCGGTGGCGTAGCTCTGCACGAGGGTGGTGACGATCAGGCCCCAGCCGTCCACCATCACGAACAGCAGCAGCTTGAACGGCAGTGCTACGGAGATCGGCGGGAGCATCATCATGCCGAGGCTCATCAGCGACGAGGCGACGACCAGGTCGATGATGACGAACGGAATGAAGATGACGAAGCCGATGATGAGTGCGGCGCGCAGTTCGGAGATCACGAACGCCGGGATGATCGTGGTGAGTTCCAGCGCCGTCTGGTTCGCGGGATTCGGCAGGTTACCGGCGCGCAGCATCAGCGCGATCTCCTCGGGCCGGGTGTGCGCCAGCATGAACTCGCGCAGCGGCTCGATGCCGTCGTGCCACGCCGACGATCTGTCCTTCGTGCCGTCCAGGTAGGGCGCGATGCCGCTGTCATAGACCCGCGAGATCACCGGCGCCATCACGAACATGGACAGGAACAGGGCGAGCCCGGCGAGCACCTGGTTCGGCGGGACGGTGGACAGGCCCAAGGCGTTTCGCGTCAGGGACAGCACCACGAATATCTTGGTGAAGCTGGTGAGCAGCAGCAGCAGTGACGGGGCTACCGCGAGCAGCGTGACCAGCAGCAGCACGGTGAGGGACTGGCTGGGCTCGGTGCCGATGTTGAGCGTGACGCCGGCGGCGTCCCCGGGCGTGGGCACGGGGGTGGCGGGCGCGATCGGAGCGGTGGGCATCGCCGGGATCGACGGCGTCGGCTCGGTGGTCGCCGCCGTCGCGGACAGCGCGCCCGGGCCCAGCATGAGCGCCGTGACGATGCCGACGACGATGCCGACGGCGCGTGTCGCGTGATGCAGCAGGCGGCTGGGAACGAAACTCGCGGCCGCATCCGCGACCCGCGTCCGGTGTCCTGTCGAAACCTCGGGGCGTCCGTGCCCGTCAGCGGTCGACGGACGGATCATCCCTTGCGTGCAGTCATTTCACGCAGGGCGTCGATGGTCTGCTTCCAGGTCGCCGGTGAGAGCGCCGAGCCGGAGAGCTTACCGGTGGGCACCGCGGCCGGGGCGATGCGCCTGCCGGCGAGAACGGCGTCATACTCGGCGGTCTCGGCGGCTGGGGTGTCACCGCTCGGTCCGGCGACGGTGAGACGGGTGGCGGGGTTGGCGGCGGCGATGTGCGCCTGCACGGCGTCGAGCTCCACCTCGCCGAGCACTCGGACGTTGCTGTCGGTGACCCCGACGATCAGTGCCTGGCCGGCGACGCGCACCACGGCGACCGAGCTGTTGCGGCTCAGCGACTGCCGACCCAGCACGTCGATCAGCTTGTCGGAGCGGAGTTTCTGCCGGGCGCTGCCGCGGGCCCGCTTGGCGATCATCCAGATGACGCCGAGCACCACCGCCAGCGCGATGAGCAGCCGGCCGACCAGTTCAACGGTCTGCATGGCAGGTCACCGCGCCGCTGCGATGTCGTCCGCGACGACCTTGAGGATGCGCAGCCCATAGTTCTCGTCGACCACGACGACCTCGCCGTGGGCGATCAGTCGGCCGTTGACGTACAGGTCCGCGGGGGCGCCGGCGGCGCGATCCAATTCCACGACTGCGCCGGAGCGCAGCGCGAGCAGGTCGTTGATCGTCATCGAGGTGCGGCCCAGTTCGACGGTGGCCTGCATCTGGACGCCACGCAGCAGGTCGAGCCGGTTCGCCGTCCGCGCGGACAGGCCGTCGTCGCGGCCGATGCGTTGCTGCGACGGGGCGGTGGCGAATGGCCCGGCTGCGGTGTCGGCGCTCGCGCCGATCATCACCAGTGCCCGGGTCTCCCCTTCGTCGAGCAGGGCCGCGAAGGCGGCGTCCTTCAGAGCGGCGATCCGGGAGGCGGCGATCGACGGATCGAGCACCTGGCTGCTCGAGGCGCTCACCTCGCCGATCGCCATCAGCGCGGCAGTCGTGGCCGGGGCGAGCGCCGCGATCAGGTCCGCGGGCGCGGCGGGGGAGTCCATCAACTGCTGGGCGATCTCGCCGTCCACGGCGAGCACCAGCTCGCCCGAGATGCTGCCGGAGAACTGGACCAGCACGGACTGGGTGGCGAAGGCGAGATCGGGAGCGGCGCCGGCGATGTCGCCGACGGTGAGCGCGTCGCCCAGGCCCCAGGACTGCGCGACCGCAGCTGCGGCGGCAGGCAGTTGGGCGGTGAGGGACACTGCGGGGGCGGAGGTGGTCACGTCGTGCTCCTTGCGGGTGGTGATGCCTGAGCGTGGTTCGAGAGGTCTTGGTAGGAAGCAGTTGTCGGGTGAATGGTCACACGGTTTCGGTGATCAGCGCGGCCAGCTGGTTGCCGGAGCGGCCTGCGATGGCGTGCGCGTAGGTCATGGAGCCGACTTTGATCGACAGCGGGGTGCCGACCCGGTGCGTCAGCGGGATGACGTCACCGACGGTCAATTCGAGCGCCTGGGTCGGGGTGATGCGGACCGGTGCGAATTCGACGGTGACATCGACGATGGTGCCGGCCAGTCGACTGGCGACGATCTGTCCCTCCGCGGCTGCGGCACCGTGCTTCGCCGCCGCCTTGTCGGCGCTGGCGCGCTGCGCGTTGAGCTTGGGCAGGATCGGCGCGAGCGGGATGCAGAGCGACAGTTCGCTCTGCTGCTTGCCGATCGCCAGGTCGAACACGCCCACGAGGCAGGCGTCGTTGCCGGCGACCGCCTGCACGAACTGGGCGTTGTACTCCAGCATGCCGACGTTCGGCTCCAGCGGTACGACCGGTTCCATCGCGTAGGCGAGCACGCCGACGATCTGCTCCAGCAGGCCCCTGAGCAGCGTCGTCTCGATGTCGGTCAGGGTGCGCTCCGGCTGGTCGCCGCCGGGGCCGCCGAGCATGTGGTCGATGGCCGACAGCGCGACCGGCAACGAGAACTCCATGACGGCCGTCGTCTGCAGCTGCGGCAGCGAGATCGGGGCGATCACCGTGGGCAGCGGACGCGAGTTGACGAACTCGTCGTAGGACTGCTGGCTGATGTCCTTGGGGGAGACGCGGCAGACCTGGCGGAGCCCACTGGTCAGCAGGGTGGTCAGGCGCCGGGCGAAGGTTTCGAACGTGACCTGCAACAGGCGCACGCCGTCCCGCGAGAGCTTCGTGGGCCTGCGAAAGTCGTATGCCACGACACCGGTGCGGCCCGTGGTGAGCGTGCGGGCACCACCGGGCACGTCGGTTACTTCGTCGAGCGGCATAACCACGCTATCGGCATCGCGGCGCAGCACTTTAACGATGCGAGCGCATCGGTCGGTGCGGGCTACGGTGGCGCTGCGCCCGGGTCGCCGTCCGTGGCGACTCGTACACGGGCCCCGTCCGTGGGGTCCGCCTTCCCGCGGCCGGTTTCGGCTGCGGGGTGCTGGTGGATCAGGTGTGGTCCGTGTGACGGCGTGGCGTCATTGGATCACGAACTGCGTGAGGAAGACGTCATACACCTCCCCCGGGTAGGCCTTCTTCAGTCCGGTGAGCAGCGTGCCGGTGAGGTCCTTGCGCGCCGCGTTGGTGGTCAGTTCGTCGACGGACAGGTTGGAGAAGGTGTCGATGAGCAGCTGCGCGGCCTGGACGGTGACGAATGTGTCGGGTGTCGCCTTGCCCTTGACCAGCTGGATTGCGATCTGAACCTTGAGGAAGTGGCCCTCGGTCAGGGTCAGCGTCTGCGCATCCATCTGCACCATGTCGCCCGGCTCCGGCGGCGGTGGCGTACCGGGTTTCTTCAGGAACAGGAAGTAGCCGGCGCCGGCGAGCGCGAGCGCCGCGACCACGACGATCGCGATCAGGACCGGTTTGCTCAGGCCCTTCTTGCCGTCGTCGCCCTTGGTCTTCGCGTCCTTGGCGTCATTGCCGGCGCGCTTCTTGGTGTCCGTGGTGGGGGGCATGGTGATCTCCTACGTCGTCCTATTTCGGCTGGGCGGCGGTAGTGGTGGCGGGCGTCTTCTGGACGGTGGCCGGTTGATTGCCGCGAGCGGCCTGGCCCGGGGGAGGCTCGGCCGCCGCCGGAGAGCGCCCGGCTGCGCCCCCGGCCGGGGGCGCACCGGCTGCGGCCTTCTCCTTCGCGTTCGCGGCGGCGGCCATCGTGTCGCCGGCCAGTGACGGCAGCGTGGAGAGCACGACGATCTCGACGCGGCGGTTGCGGGTGACGGACCGTGGATCGCTCGGCGGCACCAATGGCTTCTGGTCGGAGAAGCCGACCGCGGAGAGCTGCCGATTCACCACGCCGTGCGATTCGAGATACCGGACCACGCTCGACGCCCGGGCCGACGACAGTTCCCAACCGCTCGGGTAGGGATAGGTGGAGACGTCGACCTGGTTCGTGAATCCGTCCACCTCGACATTGTTGGGCACCTTGACGATCGCCGGGGCGATGGCTGCGAGCAACTTCTCGCCTCGCGGCAGCAGCGTGGCGCTGTTGCCCGGGAAGACAAGGGCGTCCGTGACGACGGTGACGATCAGCCCGCGCTGGTCAACGGCGTACTGGGCGGCACCGGACAGGCCCGCGGCGTCCAGGTGCTGGTCGATCTCGATGCGGATCCGCTCGAAGTTGTCCAATTCCTGCTGGATCTGCTTGTCCAGTTGCGCGTCACCGGTGTCGATCTTCGCGGACACCTGCTGAGCGGAGCCGGTGGTGCCCGAGTCGATGCCCTGGTCGTTGGAGAGCCATCCGCCGAGATTCGGTACGGCCTGCACGGTCGGCTTGTCGGTGTCCGGCATCTGCGGCACCTTCGGCGGCTGCGCCATCCGGTCGTTGTCGGCGTCGTTGAGCGCGGGCGAACCGTCCAGCACCCCGATCGATCCGTCACCGAAAACGGCGGCCAGCGAGTACTTGAGCTGCTGGAACTTCGACTCGTTGAGCGCGGAGATGGCGAACAGCACGATGAACAGGGCGAGCAGCACGGTGAGCAGGTCGGCGTAGGTGACCAGCCACCGTTCGGAGTTGTCGTGCTCGCCCGCGCCCGCCTTGCCACGACGCCGACCTCGGCCGCCCCCTCGTGCGGCCGAGGCCTTCGTCGCGCTGCGCGCCGCGGGTGGCATCTATGCCACCTCTTTTTGCGGCGCCGCGTCCGGCATCATGCTGTTGAGCTTCCGCGCGATCATGCGCGGGCTCGCGCCGGCCTGGATGGCGAGCACGCCTTCGATGGTCAGTTCCATCTGCTCGCATTCGAGTTCGCTGATGCGCTTCAAGCGGGATCCGATCGGGATCCAGAACACATTGGCCATCATCACGCCCCACAAGGTGGCGATGAAGGCACCGGCGATCTTGCCGCCCAGGCTCGCCGTGTCGGACAGGCTGCCCAGCACGTGCACCAGGCCGAGCACGGTGCCGATGATGCCGATGGTCGGCGAATAGCCGCCCATATCCAGGAACAGCTTGGCGGCGACGTGGTCCGAGGCGCGCTTGGCGTCGATCTCGGCGGACAGGATGTCCACGATCTCGTCGGAGTCCGTGCCGTCCACGGCCATCTCCAGCGCCCGCTTCAGGAACGGGTCCTCGATCTTGTCGATTTCGCTGTCCAGCGCGAGCAGGCCCTCGCGGCGAGCGCGCTCGGCCAGCGACACGATGACCTGGATGTTCTTTCCGGGGTCGCCGATGCGCGCCGTCATGGCCTGCACCATGGCTCGGGGCAGCCGCATCACGTCCTTGAAGATCGAGCCGGCGATGCCGGCGCCGATCGTTCCGAAGATCACCAGGATCATCGGCGGCAGCAGGAACATGTCGCCGATGGATCCGCCCTCCAGGACGAGGGAGATGACGATCGCGCCGACGGCGAGGCCGATCCCGCCGAGGGTTGCTGGATCCATCAGATATCACCCGGCCTGAGTTCGACGACGGTGCCGGTGGTGGCGACCCCGGAAGCCTTGGGCGGTTTGGCCACGGCGGTCTCGTGGTGTGCGTAGCGACCTTCGGTGGGAGCGCGGTAGGCGGCGGCGGCGGTGTCGGCGCGATAATCGCGCACCATCTGCGAGAGTTCCGCGAGGGATTCGGCGATGACGTATCGCGTGCCGTTCACCAACGTGATGACGGTGTCCGGCGTGGCCTCGGCGCGTTCGATGAGGTCCGGGTTCAGTGCGAACACCGGCCCGTTCAGCCTCGTCAGCAGCAACACGACAACCATCCTTGGTTCATTGCCGGCGGGCCGTCCGTGGCTCCCGGTATGTGTATGTGATCGACCCCATGACGCTGATCTTGAGCGTTGCCGGGTCGTGATCCGCTGCGCTCGTCCCATCGGTGGTGCGGTGTCACCGAGCGCGACGAGCCGTAGGGGTGGGGACGACGAAGTCGGCGTCCGGGCACGAGGGGGTGTGCCCGGACGCCGAAGTGTGCGCGGTTGCTGAGCAACCGGTCGTGTCCCGCTTGGTCGTCGGCGAGCTGGTTGCTTAGCAACCAGCGCGCCACCGACGTATTCCTACTGCTTCAGGGTCACCAGCGTCTGCAGGATCTGGTCGGCAGTGGTCACCGACTTGGAGTTCGCCTGGAAGCCGCGCTGCGCGATGATCAGGTTGGTGAGTTCGGCGGACAGGTCCACGTTGGACATCTCCAGGTAGCCGGCGGAGACATCACCGTGGCTGCCGTCGCCCGGCGTGCCAATGTTGATGGCGCCGGAGCTGGCCGAGGCCTGGAACTCGGTCGAGCCGACCTTCTCGAGTCCGTTCGGATTGGCGAACGTGGCCATGGCGATGTATCCGAGCACCTTGATCGCGCCGTCCTTCTGCACGGCATTGATCGCGCCCTTCGCGTCGATGGTGTACGAGACGTACGGGTCGCCCTTGGCGGTGGCCGGATCGCTCGGGTTACCCGTGAGCGGCGCGAAGGACGTGGCGTCGTAGCCGTTCATCAGCGGCGATAGGTCCAACGGCCCCTGGGTGGTGAGGTCGGCGGCGACCGGAGTAGTGGCGGTCGGCTTGAATCCCTGAACGATCGCGCCGTCGGGTGTGACGAGCTGCCCCAGGTTGTCCAGGTGGAGTCCGCCGGCTCGGGTGTACAGGTTCTGCCCGTTCTTCGTGACGATGAAGAAGCCGTCGCCATTGATCATCAGGTCGGTGCCGACGCCGGTGGACTGCGCCCCGCCCTGGGTCATGGCGAGCTCGGTCCCGGCGAGTTTCACACCCAGTCCGATCTGCTTGGAGTTCGTGCCGCCGGTGGCGGTCGTGCCAGCGGACGCGCCTTGCAGGGTCTGGGACAGGGTGTCCTGGAACGCCGCCCGGGAGCCCTTGAATCCGGCGGTGTTGACGTTGGCGATGTTATTGGCCGTGACGTCCAGCATCTGCTGGTGGGCGGTGAGTCCCGAGATGCCGGTGAACAGTGAACGAAGCATGGTGTGGTGCCTTCCTGGGGTGTGAGCTGCTTAGGCGGGGATCGTGTCGGGTCGGATGGTGGCGGTGATGGTGCCGTCGGCGGTGGTGGAGTCGGGGCTTGCCGAGCTCGTGGTGGAATCGACCGGGACGGCGTCGCCCGTGGCTGTGGTCGTGGAATCGCCTGCTGCGGCGTCATTCCCGCCGGAGCCTGCGACATCGCCGGTGCTGCCCGTCGTGTCCGCGGTGTCGGTCGCCGTGCTGCCGGTTGCTGTGGTGCCGTCGGCGCTACTGCCGACGACGGACGGGTCGGCCACCACCAGTACGCCGGCAAGTGGCACGGCGAGCTCACCCACGTGCAGCATCGCGGTGCCGGAGTGGAACGAGACGCCATCGACCACGCCGGTCACCTGCTGGCCGGTCGGATCGACGAACGAGATCGCCTTGCCGATCATCGATGTCGCGGAGGCGGCCTGCTGGGCGGACATCATGTCCGCGAGGGTGCCGGACATCGTGTTCATGGTCTGCACCTGCGAGAGCATCGCGGTCTGGTTCATGAAGTTCGACGTGTCCACCGGATTCGTGGGGTCCTGGTACTTGAGCTGGGCGACCAGCAGGTTCAGGAACATCTCGGAGTCGAACACCTCGGTCGGCTTGCCGGTGCCCGAGGCGTTCACCTTGGCTTTGGACGGGTCGTAGTCGGCCGGCAGCGTCGCTGCGGGACCGACGGAGTCCACGGGTGATGTCATGGGAAGCGACTCTCCTTACAGCATCAGGTCCAGGGCGGACTGGGTGCCCGCGGTGCGTCCGGACGGTGTACGTACGACCGCTCCGATGGCGACATCCGGTCCGTGGAGTAAGGAGTGGTCGCTTCCCTGCGCGCGTGCCTGGCGATCGCCGTCTCCCCGGCCCTGGTGGCCGGATTGAGGCGAGCCGAGGCCCACGTTCACTCCTGTGAAACCCTGATCGGCAAGATGCTGCCGAAGTTGAGGCAGTGACTGCGAAATCGCCTGCTGCGCCGTCTGATCGGGCGTGAGTGTCACGGTGAGCGTGCCGTGATGCACGGTGGCCGTGATGGCGACGGCGCCGAGCTCGGCCGGATGCACCTGTGCCCGCAGCTGGTAGGTGCCGTCGGACCGCCCTCGAAGCTGCGCCAGGATGTTCGCCACGTCGGGCTGCGCCTGGGCGAACGGCGTCGGCATCGGTGTGGGCGCCACAACGGGCGTGCTGTTCACGGTCGCCGCCACGGCTGTCGGAACATGTACGGCGGCGGGTGAGATCTGGCTCGTGGCAGCGCTTGTCGCGGACGCCGTGCTCGCTGTGGCGCCCGGCTGTGTGCCCGCTGGGTGTGACGCCGCGGTCCCGGCTGCGCCGGGTCGGGCCGCGTCGCGAGGCCCGGGTTCCGGGAGACCGGGAACCGTGGTGGTGGCCGCCTCGTCGTCCGCGGCGGAGAGGGATTCGGTCGGGGGAGCGCCCGCCGCCCGATGTGGAGGCGCGACCGTTCCTGCGCGATCGGCCGGAGCATGCATCGCACCGGCGCCCACGCCGCCCTTCGCGGCGTCCGCGGCGTCCACGGGCACCATCGGAGGCGGAGTGTGCGTCGCGGTGCTCGCCGGCCGGGCGCCGCCCGCAGTGGCGTGGCCGTTGCCGGGAGCCGTGCGGCCGTCCGCCGGCGCGCCGTGGGCAGCGCCCGGTGTGCCCACTGCATGCCCGGTCGGCAGCGTGGTGGCCGGAACGCCGCCCCGCGTGGCGGCCGCGGGTACGCTCGCCGCGGCTCGGTGGGCTGCCCCGGTCCCGGACCGGGCAGGAACGGGGACGGCAGCCAGTGTGCCGGGGGCGGTTGCCTGAGGCTTCGCCGCGGCGCCCGATGCGATGGCGGCGTCCGCCGAGACAGCGGCGGCGGCACGGGCCGCGTACGTCGCCGATGCCATCGCGGCGTCGACCCGCTCGGCCGCTGCGTGCCGCCCGCTTCCGGCGGCGGCCGATGCCGCATGCAGGTCGTGGGGGGCCAGTGCCCAGACCACCACAGAGGCAGCGTCGCCCGCAGCGGCGTCGCCCGCAGCGGCGCCGTCGCGCTCGTCGGCGTCGTGCTTGCCCGCCGCGTCCGGACCACGCCGGTCCTCGTCGCGGCCGGACTCCTTGCGGCCCGGTGCATCCAGCCGGCCACCGGTCTCGCTGACCGCCTGGTCCACTGCTTCGGCGAATGCTGCTCCGGAGTCGCTTGATTCGCGCGGGTCGCCGCGTCGGCCCACCGGGCCGGTGTCCACCCGGGTACCCAGATCCATCAGTGCTTGCGTCATGAGAGCCTCGCCATCATGTCGGTGACTTTTCGGACATAGTTCTGCGTCTCGGCGTAGGGGGGGACGCCGTCATACTGGCGGACCGCTCCCGGCCCGGCGTTGTAGGCGGCCAGCGCCTTGGTGAGCGAGCCGCCGAACGAAGCCAGGTTGCTCGACAGGTATTGCGCGGCACCGTCTATCGCCTGGCTCGGGTCGAATGGATCGGTGACGCCGAGGCCGGCGGCGGTCCCCGGCATGAGCTGCATCAAGCCCTCGGCACCGGCCGGGGAGACGGCGTCGGTGCGCCCGCCGGACTCTGCCTGGGCGATGGCGGCGAGCACGCCGCTGGGCAGGTTGAACTTCTGCTCCGCGGCGGCGAAGTCGCCGGCGAAGGAAGCTACTGAATCCGACAGGCCCGCGGACGTGAGCTGATCGGCGGACAGGCCCTTCCCGGTGCCGCCGGGGAGCGCGCCGTAGAGCGAGCCCACAGCGCTACCCGCCGCCGCGGTGCCGGCTGTGCCGGTGATCGACATGCCCAGTGCCGCAAGGGGGACCGCCCGCGGCACATCCGCGAGCTGTGATGCGTCGAACGCGACCATGAGGCTCGGCGGGATGCCCGGTGTCACTCCGGAAGCGGGGCCCGAGACGTGGGTTGCGGCGAATGTTCCGCCGGAAGCGCTGCCGTCCCCGCCCGGCACGATCCGTCGGATCGCGGTCGGGGTGCGGTACATCTCGGTGATGTGCACGTCCTGGCCGGGCTGGGGCGCCTCCAGGATCTGTCCGCCGCCCAAGTAGATCGCGATGTGGTCCACCGGTGACCCGAATGCCACCAGGTCGCCGGGCTGGGCGTCGGCGATGGATGCCACCGGCTCGCCCGCCTTCGCCTGGTCGCGGGAGACCCGTGGCAGATCGACGCCCAGATCCTTGAACGCCAGCTGCACCAGCCCCGAGCAGTCCAGCCCGGACGTGGTGGTGCCGCCCCACACGTAGGGCACGCCCAGGTACTTCTTCGCCGAGGCGATCACGTCGTCGCCATCGACGGCGCCGCCGGTCGCGGAGCTGCTGATGGGCGCGTTGCTTCCCGTCGGCGTTGACGTGGCGACGCCGGCGGTTTTCGCGGCGTCGGACAGTGCCGATGCGAACAGGGCGGACGAGTCCTGCTGCGCGGCAACGGATGTCGGCGTGGGTGCCGACGCAGCAGTCGCGGACGGTGCGGTCGCGGACGGTGCGGCTCCGGTGGTCGAAGCCGCGGCTTGCGGCGGCGTCAGCGAACGGATCTGGGATTCGATGGACGCGATCCGGCTGGTGATCGCGAGAACGGCGTCGGGCGCGGCGACCGGGGTCATGGCGTCACCTCGGCGTCGGTGTCGGGTTCGATGTCAGCGCCGGCATCGGTCCCGGTGCCCGACGGCGCGCCCGGGCTGCCGGACTCGACGACGGCTGCTGCAGCGTCATTCTCGTGGTGGCGCCGGAAAACGGATGCGGCGATCTCGTCGGTCGCGCGCTGCGCGAGCAGTGCCTCGCGTGCCTTCTCGGCGGCGCGCGCCCGGTCGGCGAGTTCCTCGGCGCTGCGGCGGGAAACCGCTGCATCGGTCAGGTCGCCGCGGCGGTCGTGGGCGTCGTGGTCCGCCTGGGCGGCGGCGGCACGGGCGGCGGCGTGGGTGGCGGCCGCGGCCTGCAGGGCGACGGCGGAGGCGACGAAGGTCGCCGCATTGGCTTCCGCGCCTGCGTACTTCAGCGATTCCAGCCGGTCGGCGTTGTAGCGCACACGGGCGTGCGCCCGGGAGGCGAGCCGCTCGGCGGTGGCGAGTTCCTGTTTGGCGCTGTCCTCGGCGAACTGGCGAGCGCGCACCAGGCCGGTGATCCACTTGGGGGTCATCGCGCACCCACTTGCGGGACGGTGACTGCGGGCGGCGCGGACGCGTCGGCGGCGGCGGTGCTCGTATCGTCCGAGCCGCCGTCGATCAGCCGGTCGAGTTCCGCCCAGGACTCGGCGGCGGGTATGACGCTGTCCTTGGGCTGCTGCAGGAATCGTTCGATATCGGGCCACTGGGCCAGCGCCTGGTCGGCCCGCGCATTGGTACCCGAGACGTATGCCCCGATCTCGACCAGGTCCTTGACATCGGCATGGGCATCCAAAAGGCTCCGGAGCTCGGTCGCGCGCTCCCGCTGCGCGGCGGTGGTGACGGCCGGCGACACCCGGGAGACCGACGCGAGAACGTCGATCGACGGAAAATGACCGCTATTGGCCAGTTTTCGGTCCAGCACGATGTGTCCGTCCAAGATGGAGCGGGCCGCGTCGGCCACGGGTTCGTCGTGGTCGCCGCCTTCGACCAGCACGGTGTACAGGCCGGTGACCGAGCCGACGGCGGACGAGCCGGCGCGTTCCAGCAGACGGGGCAGCAGCGCGAACACGGACGGCGGATAGCCGCGGGTGGTGGGCGGCTCGCCGGCGGACAGCCCGATCTCGCGCTGCGCGGTGGCCACGCGGGTGACGGAGTCCATCAGCAGCAGCACGTTCTTCCCGGTCTCCCGGAAGTACTCGGCGATGCGGGTCGCCACGAAGGCGGCGCGCAGCCGGACCATGGGCGGCTGGTCGGAGGTCGCCACCACGACGACGGCGCGGCGCAGTCCCTCGGGTCCCAGGTCGTCCTCCAGGAACTCGCGGACCTCACGCCCGCGTTCGCCGACCAGGGCCAGCACCGTGATGTCGGCCTCGGTTCCGCGCGTGATCATGGACAGCAGCGACGACTTACCGACGCCGGAACCTGCGAAGATGCCCATGCGCTGGCCGCGGCCGACGGGGGTGAGCGTGTCGATGGCGCGGACGCCGAGCGGCAGTGGCGTGTCGACCCGGGCGCGGGTCAGCGCGTCCGGCGGGGTGTGGTCGATGCCCACCCGCTCCAGGCCGACCGGCAGCGCCGAGCCGTCGAGTGGGCGGCCCAGGCCGTCCAGTACGCGGCCGAGCAGCTGGTCGCCCACGGCGACGGTGAGCGGCCCGCCGTCCGCGACGGCCCGGTCTCCGGAGCCGATTCCGTCCACCGGGCCGAGTGGCAGGCAGATCGCCGACTGGGCTTGTACGGCAACGACTTCCGCCGGTACCGGAGCGACGGAGCCGATGCGGATCACGTCGCCCACCCGCGCGGCGAGGCCCTGCACGGTGACGGACAGGCCGCGTACCTCGGCGACCGTGCCGGACACCTCGGGCCGTGCTGCCGCGATCGCCGCGGCCACGGAGCGTGCGACGCGGGTCACGGCGGCCGGCGCAGCACCGAACCCGGGCACCACCACGGGGGCGGTGTCCGAGAGCGCCGGCAGGGTCGCGGATGTCACGGCGCGAGGACCTGCTTCACGCGGTCGACGGCGGAGGCGATGCGGGCGTCGATGCTGGTGGCGCCGCAGGTGGCGACCGCGTCACCCGGCGCGAGCGACTCGTCGGCGACGATGACGAGGCTGCGCAGGCCGCGCGAGCGGCGGATCGGCGTCATATCCGTTGCCGAGCGCGGTGTCTCGCCTGCGCCCTCGCCGGCCAGCACCGTGAAGTCGACGGGGGAGACGGCGACCGTCACATCCTCGTCGGACGGTGCCAGCGCGAGCGCGCGGGTGAGCGCGGCGCGGCTGCGGGTCTCGTCGTCGGCCAGCACCTGGCCGACGATCGCCTCGGCGATCGACCACGCGGCGGAGACGATCTGCTCCTCGATGTCGGCGGCGGACTGCACCGCCAGGCCCTCCAGCTCCTCGGCGGCGTCGAACATCGCTTCGATGGCCTGCGATGTCGCGGCATCCCGTGCCTGCGCGGCGGCGGCATCGGTGGCGGCCTCGGCGGCGAGCCGGTCGCGGGTGGCGGCCCGCGCTTCGTCGATGCCGGCTGCGTAGCCCGCGGCGTAGCCCGCCGCTCGCGCCGAGGCACTCTCGGCCGCCAGCAGGTCTTCCGGGATACCCGCCGTACGGGAGATGGCGAACGCGCGGAGCGTCGGGGCGGCGGCTCGCGTTTCCTTCTCGAACCGGGGCAGTGCGATCGCCCCCGCCGTCGGTACCGGTGTGGAGTCGTCAATCGACACCGGTTGCCAGGCAGTCACTGTCGCGGCGCCGGCGGCCACGGCGGCGGTGGACAGGATGGTGACGTCAGGCGACGAAGGCATCTTCTTCACCTCGGCCCACGATGATCTGCCCGCTCTCCTCCAGCTCGCGGATCACGCGGACCACGGCGGCCTGGGCCTCTTCGACGACGTGCAGTCGCACGGGGCCCATCACGTCGATCTCTTCGGACAGGTCCAGCGCGGCACGTTCGGACATGTTGGTCATGATCTTGTTGCGGACCCGGTCGGAGACGCCCTTCAGGGCGGCCGCCACATCGGAGACCTGCACCTGGCGCAGCACCAGCTGAATGGCGCGGTCGTCCAGGCCGACGATGTCCTCGAACATGAACATCTTCGAGCGCACCTGCTCGGCCAGTTCCGGGTCCAGCTTGTCGAGACCCTCGAGCAGCAGTTTCTCGGTGCCGCGATCGGCGCGGTTGATGATGTCCACCAACGGCTGCACCCCGCCCACGGCGGAGAGGTCGCCGGCGACGCCCATCGACGACAGCCGGCGCTCCAGAACGGATTCGATGCGCCGGATCAGCTCGGGAGAGGTGCGGTCCATGATGGCGATGCGATGGGCCACGTCGGCCTGCAGGTCTGGCAGCAGACCGGCCAGCACGGCGGAGGCCAGGCCCGCGTGCAGGTGCGCCAGCACCAGCGCGATCGTCTGCGGATGCTCGTCGGACAGGAAGGACGTGAGCTGGCGGGCGTCGAGGTTCTGCATGAACGCGAACGGGAGCTCGACGAACGCCTCGGAGAGCTTGTCCATGATCTCGTCGGTGCGCTCTTCGCCGACCGTGGCGATCAGCAACTCCCGAGCCAGGTCCATGCCGCCGCGGGTGTCGGACAGGCCGGAGGCGATCTTGTTGCCGAACTCGCCGAGGACGGCGTTGGCGACCTCCCCGGACACCGTGCCGATGCGGGCGATCTCGGCGGACAGCTCCTCCAGCTCGGTGTCGGACAGCCGGGCCAGCACCCGGGCGCTTTCGTCCTTGCCGAGCTGCATGACGAGGATGGCCGCCTTGCGGCGGTTCGACATCCCGGCCAGCAGGTTCGGGGCGGGCGGTGGCGGGATGACCGGCAAGGGCATCGGCGCGGGGACCGACGCGTCCGGGGCGGTGGGGGTAGTGGCGCCGGATGCGGCGCCGATTTCCGGGGTGAAGGCCACCGGCAGTTCGGTCACGGTCATCGCTTTGCTCCTTCGCGGGTGGCATCGGGGTTGCCCAGCCAACTGGACAGCACCCGGGCGACTTCGTCGGGCTGCTCCTCGGCGAGGGTGACGAGCACCCGGCGCCCGGCGCCGCCGTCGCCGACGGTGATCGGCGCAGGCTCGGGCGCCCGCAGGTGATCCGGCACGGTCAGCAGGGCGTCGGCGGGCAGGGAATGGGTCATCAGCTCGAGGTCGTCGCCGTCCGGCTCGGCCGGCGCGTTGGCCTTCTTGCGCCGCTTGGAGGCGAGGATCGTGCCGATGAACACGAGCAGGATCACGCCGGCGATGGCGCCCTGCTTGATCCAGTTGGACAGCTGCGCGGACTTCGCCTGGGCGGCGGCCGCGGCGTCTGCCTTGGCCTGTTCGGCGGCGGCGGCGTCGGCGGCGGACGTGTCGAATGCCATCGCCTGGATCGCCAGGGTGTCGCCGCGGGCGGTGTCCAGACCGACCGCCGAGGTGACCAGCGACTGGATCGCGGCCTGGTCCAGGTTCGGGGCGGACTTGTCCAGGAGTACTGCCACCGCAAGCTTTTTCACCGCGCCAGGGGTGTTCTGCACGGTCTGGGTGACGGTGCCCAGCGCATTGGTCACGGTCTTGTTCGACTTGTCGTACGCGCCGTTCGTCGTGTTCGTCGCGGTGCCGGTGGTCGCGGGCGGCTGGCCGGTGCCCAGCGTCCCGCCGGTGCCGCCGGTGCCGGTGTACTTCTCGGTCTGCTCCTGGGTCCACAGCGGGGGGTTCGCCGCGTCGTGGTTGTACTCCTGCGTGGTGGTGGACGTCTTGTCGAAGTCCAGCTCCGCGTTGACGGTGACGACGGCATGGCCGTCGCCGAGCGCCTTGCCGAGCATGTTCTGCAGGGCGGAGGCGACCCGCTGGTTGTAGTCCTGCGTCATCTGCGTGCGGCTGTCCGCGCCGCCGATGCCGGTCAGGTCGTCGCCCGGGGCGGCCAGCACCTTGCCGGTCGAATCGGCGACGGTGACGTTGTCGGGGGTCAGTTCCGGCACACCGGAGGACACGAGATACACCACGGACTGGACCTGCTGCTGGGACAGCGTCATGCCGGGCTGGGTGGTGATCATGACGGCAGCGGTCGGCTGCTTCGAGCCGTCGTTGAACACGTCCTGCTTCGGGATCGCCAGGTGCACGGTGGCATCGGTGACGCCGTCCATCGCCTTGATCGTCTTGGCCAGCTCACCCTCGATGGCGCGCTGGAAATCGACCTGCTGCTTGAAGTCGGAGGTGGTGATGCCCTCGTTGTCCAGCAGCGAGTAGCCGCCGGACGAGCTGCCGGGCAGGCCGGCCGACGACATCTTCAGCCGCGTGTCGTACACCACGTCGGCCGGCACCAGGATCTGCGAGCCGCCCGCGGCCAGCTTGTAGGCGATCTTGTCGTCGGAGAGCTGTTGCACCACGGCCGCGGCGTCCTGGGCGGACAGGTTCGAGTACAGCGGCGAGTAGTTGGGCTGCGCCTTCCAGGTGGCGAACAGGATGCCACCGACGATCAGCCCGACGACGGCGAGAATGGTGACGGCCTTCTGGCCCGGGGCGAACGACTTGAAGTCGCCCCACACCTTCTTCGCCCAGTCGGTCGCTTGGGTCTTCATGCGTGGTTACCTTCGGGCCCTTATGCCTGCATCGACATGATCGTGTTGAACGCGGTGACGGCCTTCGACTGGATCGCGGACGCCATCTGCGTCATCAGCTGTGCCTTGGTGGTGGCGATGGTCAGCTGCGCCGGATCCACGAGCTGGCCCGTGGCCGCCTGTACGGCGAGCTGGTTCGCGTCGGTTTGCGCGGCCTGCACCGCGTCGAAGCCGTTGGCCAGGGCGCTGGCGAAATCGGCTCCGGTGCCGCTTCCTCCGACGGGCATGACGTTGCTCGCGGCGGCGGAGCCGCCGAGGGAGGCGTCATAGCCGGTGGGCGAGACGCCGCCGAAGCCGGCGAGCGGCGCGATCGAACCGATGGGAGCAATGGGGATCGACACGGCTTACATGCCCTTTCCGATTTGGATGGCGGCTTCGTACATGGCCTTGGAGCGCTCGACGGCGTTGGCGTTGGCCTGGAAGGCGCGCTGCGCCAGGATCAGGTCGCCCATCTGCTGGCTCATGTTGATGTCGGGACGGCGGACCATGCCCTCGGCGTCGGCCAGCGGGCTGTCCGGCGAGTAGGCGAGATCGCCGGCCGGATCGCCCTTGGGCAGATCGACCACGGTCACGCCGCGACCGATGCCGTCCTGGCCCGCGCCGATCTCTTGCGCTTCGACATAGCTTGCCTGGAAGGCGTTCTCGCTTGTCCGTCGGACCGTGTTGACGTTCGCGATGTTGTTGGCGAGCACGTCGATCCAGGCGCGGTAGGCGGTCAGGCCCGTGCCGGAGGTGTTGATGGCGTCATACATGTCGGTGCCCCTTAGCCCTTGAGTACCGCGGCCATCCAGCCGAAGCGGGACGTGACGGTGCCGGTGATCAGCTTCTGCTGGAGTCCGGTCTGGGTGGCGGTGATCAGTTCGGTCTCGAGGTTCACGTTGTTGCCGTTCTGGCCGGGGAGGTCACCGGTTTCCAGGTTCTCGACGCGCGTCTGCTCGGGATGCTGACCGTTGATCGCATCGGCGAGGTTGTCCTCGAACTTCACCGCGCGGGCTTGGAACCCGGGTGTTTCGAGGTTGGCGATGTTGTCGGTGGTGACGCGCTGCCGCTCGGACAGGCCCGCAATAGCGGTGTTCAGCGCCACTGACGTGATGTCATCGAACAATTGCGACACTTCCCCCTGATGCGATCGCCGATCCATCGGCTTTCGTGGGGAGCGTCCTTGCTCACCAAGTGTTATCGGGCGACTATGGAGCGAGTTGAGGGGTTTGTAGCGGGATTTTTCGGACGACTCCGGCGTGTCGCGTGGTGTCGGCGTGTCGCGCGGTCGTCGGCCCTGGGACGTTCTCGCAACTGGTGTGCGTTTTCGCAACCGCTGCAGCAGTTGCGAAAACGCAGGCCGGTTGCGAAGTCGGGCCCGGCGGGATGGATCCGTGGGGGCTGACCGTGACGGGTCCCGGCTAGAGCCGGCGATCGACCAGTTCCGGCCGCGGCTGGGGGTCGGGCCGGCGCGCGACGGGGCGGGCCAGCACCGCTTCGGCCTCCGTCATCGCCGCGGCCAGCTCCGTCTGCAGCTCGGTGATGCGGGCCTGCAGTGAGGTCAGCCGTTCGAGCTGCTCCGCGGTGAGTGGCGGCATGTCCGCGGCGTCCGGCAGTTCGAACGGCTCGGCGTCAGCGGGCGCGGCGCCAGCGGCCGTTAGCCCGTGCGCGGTCGTCGGTGTAGATGCGTGAGCGTCGGCGGGCTGCCGGACGGACGGTGCCGCGGTCGATGTAGCAGTCGATGCTGCGGCGTAGCCGGCGACCGCGCGGGCGGCTGCCCCGCCGGTCAGCCCTGTGCCCGCGGACGACCCGCTCGCCGGGACAGGCAGCCGCCAGGTTGCGGGCACCCCTGCAGGTTCGTCCGGCGAGGTGGAAAGCACGGGAGCGGCGTCACGCCCGTCGTATTCGATACCGGCGGAGGCCGATGCATCGTCGGCCACCAACAGCGCTGCGGCGCGGGCGGCCTCCGCCTCCATGGCGGCGAGAACCCGCTCCCAGGAGGCGGAACTGCGCGACAGCGCGGCCACCGGGTCAGCCCACCCAGGCGCCGGGGGCCGGGGCGGATGCGGTGGACGCCACGGCCGTGGCCCACGCCTCGCGCAGCGAGCCGACGATCTTGGCCGCGCCGGCGAGGCGGGCGACCGCGCCCCCGCGCACTGCGGCGAGCTCGCGCAGCAGGTAGTTGTAGATCGACGCGAGGTTGTCGGCGGGGGAGTCCGGTGTGGCGCGCAGCGACCCGGCCAGCTCGGCGACGATGGCCAGGGCGTGGTCGATGGACTGCCCCGCGGAGAACGTGTCGGTCGGGTCGGTCGCGTAGATGTCCGCGGCACGCGTGAGGTCCAGGGACAGGCGGTCGTAGAGCATGACGACACGCTGGCCCGGGGTCGCGGTGAGGACACGCTGGTTCAGGTACCGGGCTCGCATGTCTGTGCTCATCTCGACGATCCTTGTCTGTGACGGGGCCGGTCGCGTCCTTGCGTGTGGCCGGGGCGGGCTTGGCGGAACTACATGATCCATCGGCCAGTTGCCCCGGTGCTTAAGCACTTTCGCCTGCTGGGCCGGGCGGCGTTCGGGTGATTCAAGCTGGCGCCGCCATGTCCATGATCAAGTCGGTGGAGTACCTCGAGTGCTGTGCCCTCTTGCATTCCTGCAGGTCGCGTTGAACTTTCTGGCGGCTGGAGGTACTTCTCCGACTTGCGCAAGAGCCTGTAGCAGAGTCGGAACGAGCAGCCCTTCATCGAGCATTGCGGTGGTGAAGTGCAGCACGTGCTTGCCGGCCAGCAGCAGCTGGTTTCCGCGGCGCCGGTCCGACTCGAACATGTCCGGCCGCATGTGCACTTTGCCGTCGATCTCCGCGGCAAGGGGGCAATCGTCGAAGTCGATATCCAGGTAGAACTTCATGCCACCGCACGAGATGGGTGCATTGGCGCGCCATCGGGTGATGCCGGCGGCGCGCAGCGTGCGGTGTGCGCGACGCTCACCGGCTGACCAGGGCTCGCTGCGCGAATCGAGAATCATCTGTCGGCGTTCGCCGTTGCCGCTCCGGTTCTCGGTCATCGCGATCGCCTGTTGCATCCCGGCAACGGTCACCATGCGGCTACGAAGCGCGTCGTCGATGGCGTCGCCGCCATGCGTGTCGATCAGGTCCAATACAGTGAGGCTCGGGTGCGTAATGCGAACGCCGCGTTGTGTTTGAACAAGGTCTTCCGGGATGGCCCGCTGGGTGAAGCGGAATCCGGGTCGGGTTGTGTGCACTCGCGAGGCTGCGACTTCGATAACCCTGGGGGTCCTGTCGGGCCAGAACGTGAGCGCGGCGGCGGCCTCGCCTACGACGACGGCACTCTCGTTCCACAGACTCACCGCGCGCACCAGCGTCCGCCAGCTGTTCGACAGCTCCCGATGCGCGTACACCGTCGGCAGGACGCGAACGAGGTCGCCGGCCCGCGTGGCGTAGTCGATTTGGCCGCCGAGTTCGGCATTATCGCGGCGGGAAATGACCCCGCCGCTGCTGTGCAGGATCTCGGTGAGGGCGCGGTGCATGCGCACACGGTGCCTATTTGCTAATCTCGGCGCCAGTCCGCTCGACTGCCGTGTGGATAAGCCGCCTGCTGTGGACACCCGGAGCCGCAGCGCAGCGCGCTGGTCCAGCGTAACCGGGGTGCGCAGTCAGCCGCCATCGCGGCGCTTCGAACCAGGTGCTCAAGTTCTCCTGCGGGGCTTCGCTCAGCTGCCCTTCTGGCTGCTGGAGTCCATCGACTTGAACATGCTGGTGAGCCAATCGCCCTGGGACTGCAGCTTGGCGAGCGCCGTCTGCATGGCGATGTACTTGAGACGCAACTGTTCTTCGGTCTTGTTCAGTCGATCCGTCATCGCGTCGATTTGATCATTGAGATCGGTCACCCGGTCGTTCCCGGACGTGATGGTCTGCGAGATGGTGCCGGTCACCGGAGCGGAGGCAGCGTCTGCGATGGTCTTGAGCGGCGTGGCGACGGCATCGGAGATCGCCTGCATGGTGCCGTTCGGGTCTGCGGAGTACGCAGCAGAGAACACGTCCGCGTCGAACGTCACCACGCCGTCCTTGGTGAGATCGATGCCGTAGTCCGAGAGCGATTTTCCGCTCGCCGTGGCCGAGGAGAAGATGGAGCTCAGGTCCTGGTTCAGCCCGACGACGTCCGAATAGCCTTGTAGCACAGCACCTTTGCCGGTGTAGGTGCCGATGGCGAGCTTCGCAGAGTTCACGGAATCGACCAGGCCGCTTACCATGGACGCGATCTTCGGTGTATCGCTGCTGACCGAGATCATGACACTTTGGTTCAGCGCCGCTGCCCCGACAGTGAATGTGACGCCCGGCATCGCATCGGTGAAAGTATTGGTGGCCGAAGAGATCGTGTAGCCGCCGCCGGCAGGGTCGCCGACGGAGACCTGCGCGTCCTGCGCCGCAGTGACCTGCTGGGCCGGCTGGGCAAGCCCCGCGATGGAGAATCCGTTTGCTGCGCCGGTCTTGGCCGAGCTGAGCTGAAGTACTTGCCCGGTGTCGGTATTGACGACGGCGGCCCGCACGCCGATTCCGGCGTCGTTCACAGCCTGGGCGATGTCCGTGACGGATCCCGACGCGAGGTTGATGTGGTGCACGATGGGGTTGTTGCTGGCGTCGACGCCGATGGTGATGTCGATGCCGGCGGTGTAGTCGGTGATCCAGTTGCCCGTCACCGGGTCTGCCTTGACCGTCGAGACTTGAGCTGCGGCAAGTGCGTTCACGGTGAAGGTGGTCGATCCATCAGCTGCTGTCGCCGTACTCGACGCGACGACTGCCGATGAGGACGACGTAGCTTTCGTCGCCGTCCAAGAGCCGGTGTCGATCGCTTTGGCTGCTGCGGCGCTGATCGCCTGCATCGTGGTGTTGAGTCCCTGGTACGCCTGGGTGATCTTCTGCTGATTGGCCACCTGCAATTGGAGCTGCTGTTTCGGCATCGACTTCGCGGCCATTAGAGCCGAGACCAGGGCATCGGTGTCGATCTTGCCTGCCGTGCCGCCCAGCAGGCCGTTGATCTGGATACTCCCGAGCGCAGACGACATGGTCTCCCCCTCCTGGTCCGCCGCAGGCGTCCATGCCCAGGCGGTCAACTTGCATGTGTTATCGGCACGCGTTGGGCGTGACTTGAGGCAGGTGACCATGTTTCCGATCGCTCTCGCTGCCATCGGATGACCGTGCGAAAGCCGATGGGGCGGGGCGGTCTTGTGGACCTTCCCCGCCCCATCGGTGGTACTGCTGCCCGCGCGCCGAGTGATGATCGCACGCCGAACGGTGTTCAGTTGTCGAGGCTGCGCGGCCGGTTCATGTGGCTCGGCCACGCAGGGGCGGATCCCTACTGCAGGAGCTTGAGGATGGCCTGGGGGGCGGAGTTGGCCTGGGCCAGAACCGAGGTGGCCGCCTGGGTCAGGATCTGCGACTGGGTCATCGCGGTGACCTGCTGGGCCAGATCGGCGTCCGTCAGGTTCGAACGAGAAGCCGTCACGTTCGTGATCGCCGTCTGCAGGTTCGTCACCGTGTAGTTCAACTGATTCTGAACCGCACCAATCTGGCTGCGCGCGCTTGAAATACTGTCGATCGCTGCGTTGATATTGGTGAGGTCAGCAGTTGCCTCAGTCGTCGTGTAGCCGCCGCTAGCGGCAACTGTCGTGGTAGTGCCGCCCTCGACCTGGCCGCCCTGCAGATAGGTGTATCCAGCCGATGAGTATTGCGCGATGGCCAGGTTGGTGAGGTCGACTCCGGCGGTTGTCGCGGTGAAGGTTGAGCCAGTCGAGTCCCATGCACCGGTACCGCCGATGGAGTTCGCCGCAACGGCTGATGCCGATAGGTCGAGTTGGATGGTGTCGCCGCCGTTGGCGCCGACCTGGAAGTTCTTGTCGTAGGTGCTGTCGAGCAGGTTGGTCTGTCCGAACTTCGTTTGCTTCGAAATGTTGTCGAGCTGGGTGTTGAGGTTGCCGATTTCCTTTTGGATAGCGGTCAAAGACTTGTCGTCTTGGGTGCCTTCGTTGCCGGCTTTGACGACGAGGCCGCGCATGCGCTGGAGGATGTCCTGGACGGTGCCGAGGGCGCCGTCGGCGATCTGGGCGACGTTGATGCCGTCGTTGGCGTTGGACACGGCCTGGGTCAGGCCGTTGATCTGGCTGGTCAGGCCCTGGGCGATGGACAGGCCGGCGGCGTCGTCGGCGGCCTTGTTGATGCGCAGGCCGGAGGAGAGCTGCTGGAATGCGCTCTCGAGCTTGGTCTGGTTCGCGGACAGGTTGTTGTAGCTGTTCAACGCCGCAACGTTGGTGTTGATACGAAGACTCATTTTGTTTGCCTCCCAAACCGTTGAGTCAGGATTTGATGGACGCGGCCCGTCCGTGGGCCGCGGGTGGTGCTGTCGCTACGGGTTACTGTTCGGTGCCCGGCTCGGGAACTTGAGCCGGGCACCGGGCAGCGGTTACTGCAGGAGCTTGAGGATGGCCTGGGGTGCGGAGTTGGCCTGGGCCAGCACCGACGTGGCGGCCTGGGTCAGGATCTGCGACTGGGTCATCGCGGTGACCTGCTGGGCCAGATCGGCGTCCGTCAGGTTCGAACGAGAAGCCGTGACGTTCGTGATCGCCGTCTGCAGATTCGTCACCGTGTAGTTCAACTGATTCTGAACCGCACCAATCTGAGAACGCGAAGACGAGACAGAGCCAATCGCGGCGTCTATCGCTTTCAAGTCGGCGGTCGCGGCCGCTGTGGTGTACTGGCCCTCTTGCCCGCCACCAGCTGCGATCGCGGCGATCGCGGTGCCGGTCTCGTCGTAGGCGGTGTACGCCGCACCACCGTTGAAGTTGACAATGTTCAGCGAAGTGGCAGTACCGCTTCCACCGAATTTATCGCCAGCGTTGATTCCGAGCATCATTGCCACGTCGCCAGCCGCGGTTCCGTCGCCCTTGAGCGCCACGCCCAGTGCGTTTGCCTGCACACCGGTCTGGGCTACCGCGCTTCCATCCGTGACCAGGCCACTAAAGGACGTCTTCAGGTCAAGTTGGATGGTGTCGCCGCCGTTGGCGCCCACCTGGAAGTTCTTGTCGTACTTACCGTCGAGGAGGTTGGTCTGGCCGAATTTGGTCTGATCATTAATGTTCGTCAGCTGCTGATTGAGGTTCTGGACCTCTTTTTGGATGGCGGCGATCGACTTCGAGTCTTGGGTGCCTTCGTTGCCGGCTTTGACGACGAGGCCGCGCATGCGCTGGAGGATGTCTTGGACGGTGCCGAGGGCGCCGTCGGCGATCTGGGCGACGTTGATGCCGTCGTTGGCGTTGGACACGGCCTGGGTCAGGCCGTTGATCTGCGAGGTGAGGCCCTGGGCGATGGACAGGCCGGCGGCGTCGTCGGCGGCCTTGTTGATGCGCAGGCCGGAGGAGAGCTGCTGGAATGCGCTCTCGAGCTTGGTCTGGTTCGCGGACAGGTTGTTGTAGCTGTTCAACGCCGCAACGTTGGTGTTGATACGAAGACTCATTTTGTTTGCCTCCCAAACTCTCGAGCCTTGAACGAATGGCGCCGCCGTCAGGGCAACCGCCGAAGATGGCCCGTCCATGGGCCGTCAACGATCCGATCGTCCGGCGCCGTGAGGACTTGAGGCGTCTGCGTGAAAACCTATCCGGCTATCCCATTCCCCAGCGACCGATCGTGCGGGACCTCGGCCGACAGGGGCGCACTCTTAATTCGCCAGCATTGGAATTGCTCGGCACGTGGACTGCCAGTCTGCCCCGCCCCGCGCGGATCAACTTCGCCGTTTTGTGACTGGAGTGGCTCCTGGGGCGATCTTCGTCCGCGCCATCGATGTTGATCCGCGCGAGGAGGGGGCGGGGCGGACTGACGGCGGGACGCCGCGGGCGGCGTCATACGCGGTCGTGCGGAAAATGCGTGCGCGACAATGACTCCCGGCCGCGGCGACGGTCGGGCGCGAATCCAGCCGGCGTCGGGCCGGGCTACTTCAGCAGTGAGAATACGCGGTCCGCATCCGAGTTGCCCTGCGCCTGGATCGACAGCGCCGGGTTCGTGGTGATCTGCGTGGCCAACAGGTTCGACGTGATCGCGGCCTGCTCCACGCCGGTGATGGTCACGGGGCGCGCGGTGACGGAGCTGGCATACGAGATATGAACCGAGTCTTCGCCGTCGGTGGGGACCGTGGCGGTGCGCGCCGACGCGATGGCGGCAGCGGCGGCGTCGTCCGACCGGGCCGCGTGCGACTCCAGGTTCTGATGCGCCACCATTGCCGCGATGTTGCTGTGCACGACCAACGCCATGACGTCGTCCCCTCGCTCGCGCGCCGATCGCGCATATGAGACCGAATCTTACATTGAGTGACGGTTCGCGTGCAATGAGTAGTTTCTCCGCGCGCCGTATGAAGTGCTACGATGTAGAACATGCGAACGGCCGGTATCCGAGAGCTCAAGCAGAATGCGTCGGCTGTGGTCGCGGCGGCCCAGGCCGAACCGGTCACCATCACCGACCGGGGACGGGCAGTCGCGCAATTGACGTCATTCGCCGAGAGCAGGCTGCAGCAGCTGCTGGACGCGAGTCTGGCGCGGCCCGCGAAAGCGCGGTTCGCCGACCTGGGCATGCCCGAGCCGCACATCGGTATCGAAGTGTCGCTCAGCGTCGCGCTGGCCGAAGCGCGGGCCGCTGAGCGGTATTGACGGTGACGATCTATCTCGACACGTCGGCGCTGGCGAAACTGGTGGTGGCCGAAGAGGAGTCCGGCGCGCTGTTCCAGTGGCTCAGTGAGCAGACGGAGTCCGGCGAGGTGCTGGTGAGCTGCGACATCGCACGCACGGAACTTCTGCGACTCACTCGGCGCCTCGCGCCCGATCGGATGACGCGGGCTCGGGACATACTCGATTCGGTGACGCTCACGACGGTGACCACGGCATTGTTCGAGGCGGCAGGCCGGCTCGACCCGCCCGAGCTCCGCAGCCTGTGCACGCTGCACCTGGCCGCCGCGCTCGATCTGGGCGACGACCTCAATGTGATGGTGTGCTACGACCGTCGGCTTGCCGAGGCGGCGCGGAGCCAGGGGATTCGCGTGGGTGCACCAGGGGCTTGAAGACCTGCCAGTGCGGCGCAGCAGCGGTAGCGTGGATATATGCACGCGACGGAGCTGATGGCGGCGATGCGGTTGTCGTACGCGGGCGCCGGGCTCGCCGAGGCCGACCTGGCGCCGGACTGGTTCACCCAGTTCCAGCGCTGGTTCGACGACGCGACCGCGTCAGGTATGACGGAACCCAATGCTGTGGTCGTCGCGACGGCTTCGCGCGCCGGGGTGGTGGCTTCGCGGACGGTCCTGGCCAAGCATGTCGACGAGCTGGGCGTGGTGTTCTTCACCAACTACGGATCTGCGAAGAGCCGTGACCTTGCCGAGAACCCCCGTGTGGCACTGACTTTCCCCTGGTACGACTTGCATCGCCAGGTGCACTTCCGCGGAGTCGCCACCAAGGTGCCCCGCGCCGACACCGTCGCCTACTGGTCGGAGCGGCCGCGCGGCGCGCAGATCGGCTCCACCGCCTCACCCCAGTCCACCTTGATCCACGGACGCGCCGAACTCGACGCATTGCAGGCCTCCGTCGAACGGCGATACGGCGGACTGGACGGAGACGCGGACGGCGCCCTGCCGATCCCGGCGCCCGATCAGTGGGGCGGCTGGCGGGTGCGCCCGATCGTGGTCGAGTTCTGGCAGGGGCGCACCAATCGGCTGCACGACAGGCTGCGCTTCCGACGCACGGGTGGCGAGGCCGACGGCACGGCCACCGACGGCGCCTGGGTCGTCGAGCGCCTCGCGCCGTAGTCCCTGCCGGCGCCACTCGTGTTCCGTCGGCCGGCTTCGCACCCGGATTGGCCTCTCGCACCCGGATTGGCCTCTCGCACCCGGATTGGCCTCTCGCACCCGTTGCGCCGGGTGCGAACGAACGATCCAGGTGCGAAGCCGGATGGGTGTCGTACCGGGCTGTGACGCCGGGGCCTGCCGAAGCTCGCCACCGGGTAGCGTTTCGGTCGTGACTCAGCCCTCCACGCATGACGCAGCCCTCACCACGTCCGAACCCGCGCTGCCCCGGCCCGCCACCGGGCACCAGTACGTCCTGCGGCGCGGCGCGGCGACCGCGAGGATCGGCCAGGTGGCCGCGGTGCTGCGTGAGTTCTCCGTCGATGGAGTGGCCTACACCGAGACCTGGCCGGATGCGGGCTCCGCGCCGTATGCCTGCGGCATCGTGCTGATGCCCTGGCCGAACCGCGTCGCCGGCGCGGCGTGGACCTGGCAGGGCACACCCCAGCAGCTCGCCATCACCGAGCCCGAGCACCACAACGCCATCCACGGCCTGCTTCGCGACATCCCCTACCAGCTAAGGGAAGTCGCCGAGGACGCCGTCACACTCGAGGCTTCCATCTATCCGCAGCACGGCTGGCCGTTCACCCTGGACACCGCCGTCCGCTACGCGCTCACCGACGCCGGACTGACTGTGACGCACCAGGTCTCGAACGTCGGCGCGGGCGAGGCCGTCTTCGGCTGCGGCGCCCACCCCTACCTGCGCATCGGGGACGTGCCCGTCCAGGACCTGACCGTCACGGTGCGGGCCCGCAGCATGTTCGTCACCGACGATGCGATGATCCCGGTCGAGAAGCGCTCCCTGCCAGCGGATCTCGCTGCGCTGCCGGGCGGCATCGCCCTGTCCGGGATCGACCTCGACACCGGATTCACCGACCTCGAGCCGGTCGGCGGACGCTACGAGAGCGAACTGGCCGCGCCGGACGGGCGCACCCTCACCCTCTGGGCCGACCTCGACTTCCCGTACACGGTCGTGTTCACGCCGCACGACTTCCCGAACGACACGTCGCGCGGCCCCGCCGGCGTGCATCAGGCGATCGCGATCGAACCCATGACGTGCCCGACCAATGCGCTGGGCTCCGGGGACGGCCTCATCCACCTGAAGCCGGGCGAGACCTGGAGCGCCTCATGGGGCCTGACGCCGGGTGGGGGCAGTTGCTAAGCAACTGGGGAGGGGCCCAGGACGTGCCGGTGCGCAGTTGCCTAGCAACCGCCGCCGAAGGACCTACCGCGCCGAAGCCGCCACGTAGTCGCGAGCACCCGAGCCCACGTACACCTGCCGCGGCCGGCAGATCTTCTTCGCCGGATCGGAGATCATCTCGCGCCACTGCGCGATCCAGCCCGGCAGCCGCCCGACGGCGAACAGCACGGTGAACATCGTCGTCGGGAAGCCCATCGCCTTGTAGATGAGGCCGGTGTAGAAGTCCACGTTCGGGTAGAGCTTGCGCGAGACGAAGTAGTCGTCCGAAAGTGCCACCGCCTCCAGCTGTTTCGCCAGGTCGAGCAGCTCGTCGTTGGCGCCCAGCTTGGCCAGGATCGAATCCGCGGTGGTCTTGACGATCTTCGCCCGGGGGTCGTAGTTCTTGTAGACGCGGTGCCCGAAGCCCATCAGCTTCACACCCGACTCCTTGGCCTTCACCCGCTCCACGAACGAGGCGATGTCCCCGTGCTGGTCGCGGATCGAGCCCAGCATCTCCAGCACCGCCTGGTTGGCGCCGCCGTGCAGCGGGCCGAACAGCGCCTGGATACCCGCGGAGATCGACACGAACAGGTTCGAGTCGGCCGACCCCACCATGCGCACCGTGGAGGTGGAGCAGTTCTGCTCGTGGTCGGCGTGCAGCAGCAGCAGCGTGTCCAGCGCCGACGTCAGCGTCTCGTCACCGGCGGACTGCGCTCCGAACGTCATGTTCAGGAAGTTCGGCACCAGCCCCAGCGACGGGTCCGCAGCCACTCGCGGCTCGCCCACGGTCGCCTTGTAGGCCCACGCGGCGAGCGTCGGAAGCGCGCCGATCAGTCGCACCGTGGACGCCTCGACGGACGCGGCGTCATAGGGATCGACGATGTCCTGGTGGTAGGTGGACAGCGCGGAGACCGCGGCCGCCAGCACCGGCATGGGATGCGCGCCCGGCGCCACCGCGTCGAACAGTCCGCCCAGCTGCTCGGGCACCGCGGTCTGCGCCTCGACGCGCTCGGTGAAATCCGCCAGCTGCGCGGGCGTCGGCAGCTCGCCGTAGATCAGCAGGTAGGCGGTCTCCAGGTACGAGGATTTCTCCGCCAGCTGCTCGATCGGGTAGCCGCGGTACCGCAGGATCCCCTCGCCGCCGTTGATGAACGTGATCTCGGATGTGGTCGATCCGGTGTTGGTGTATCCCGGGTCCAGCGAGACGAGACCGGTGGTGGACATCAGCTTGGAGATGTCGAACCCGGAAACGCCCTCGGTGGACCGCGTGACCGCCGCGTCCAGGTGGGTGTCGCCGTACGCGATCGTCACGTGGTCGGGGCTGGTCGGATTCGTCATGCGTGTCTCGCCTTCTTGCTCGTCCATACCATTCGGTACTGCCCAATGCCGTTGCGGGAGTGCCGTCGTCACGGGGCCTCGGCGCAGCGGGGCATCGTCACCGCTGCCCCGTCATACCCGTCCGTGTGGCCGCGCGCGGACGACCGCGGTGACCTACGGCATTGTTCACCTGAGGTTAGGTTAGTGGCCGTTAGCGCTTTGTGCCGCCCAGGACGGGTGCCGTTGGCCACACCACAGCATGTTGTACGCCACACCTGAGCATTACTCGCCCATGAGTATCGCGGCCGATAGGCTCCGGTGGAGAGTCTGTGAGCTATGCCTCAACTGCGGCTCCCTGTCACGAAGGGTGGAGCGAAATGAGTATGACGCTGTCCTCGGTGCTGGCGGAGTCCGCGCTGCGATACCCGGATCGTGAGGCGGTGATCCTCGGCGACACCCGCATCACCTATGCGCAGCTCTGGGACGAGACACGCAGATATGCCGCCGTGCTCCGCGAACGCGGCGTCGGCCCCGGGGACACGGTGGCGCTGCTGATGCCGAATGTGCCCGATTTCCCGCGCGTCTACTATGCGGCGCTGTCGCTCGGGGCGGTCGTGGTGCCGGTGCATGCGCTGCTCGTCGCACCCGAGATCGCTTACGTGCTACGGGATTCCGGCGCGAAAGTGCTCGTGGCCGCAGCGCCGCTCTTGGAGGCCGGGGCGAAGGGTGCCGCCACGGCGGGTGTGCCCGTGCTGGCGACCATGGGCACGGTGCCCGGCTTCGACGACGTCCCGCGACTGGATCTGCTCGCGGCCGCGGCCACCCCGATCGATTCGTACGTGCAGCGGGAGCCGGAGGACCCGGCCGTGGTGCTGTACACGTCGGGCACGACCGGCTCGCCCAAGGGCGCGGTGCTCAGCCACCTCAATATGACGATGAACGCGATCGTCACGGCGACCTCGGTGATCGACCTGAGCGCCGCGGACAAGCAGATGGCGGCGCTGCCGCTGTTCCACTCGTTCGGCCAGACGGTGGTGATGAACGCCTCGTTCTTCGTGGGGGCGTCGATCGTGCTGATGCCGCGCTTCGAGCCGGGGCTCGCGCTGGCGATGCTGGTCGAGGAGAACATGACGGTGTTCGCCGGTGTGCCGACGATGTACATCGCGCTGCTCGCGGCCGCCCGGGCCGATCCCCGCCGGCCAGCCCTGCGGATCTGTGCCGCGGGCGGCTCGTCGCTGCCCGTCGCGGTGATCGACAAGTTCAAAGAGGTCTTCGACGTCGACATCTACGAGGGCTACGGCCTGTCCGAGTCGTCGCCGGTCGCCACGTTCAACCAGAAGGTCTTCGGGCGCAAGGCCGGCTCGATCGGCCGGCCGATCTGGGGCACCGACGCCGCCGTCGCCAGGGCCGAGGTCGAGGATCGCATCGAGTTCGTGCCGGAGGGCGAGGTGGGCGAGATCGTGCTGCGCGGCCACCACATCTTCACCGGATACCTGGGCAACCCGGACGCAACCGCCGCCGTGAAGGTCGACGGCTGGTTCCGCACCGGCGACCTGGGTCGGCAGGACGAGGACGGCTTCTTCTACATCGTGGACCGCAAGAAGGACATGATCCTGCGCGGCGGCTTCAACGTGTACCCGCGCGAGGTCGAGGAGGTGCTGGCCACGCATCCGGGCGTGGCCCAGGTGGCCGTCGTCGGCTTCCCGGACGACCTGCACGGCGAGGAGATCTGTGCCGTGGTGGTGCGCTCGCCGGAGGGTTCGGCCCTTGCCGCTGACGATCTCATCGCGTGGTCCACCGAGCGCCTGGGCCGCTACAAGTACCCGCGGCGCGTCGAGTTCGTGAAGGAGATGCCGCTCGGCCCCTCCGGCAAGGTGCTCAAGCGCGAACTCGCGAAAGGGCTGTAGTACCAAGCGCAATGCGGACGGGTAAGGGGCCGGCGGTGGCGCTGGCGGTGGTGGTGTTCCTCGTCGTGACGAGCGTTCTGGTGTACCTGGGCCGCGGGTCCGCTCCAGCCGGCGATGATGCCGCAGCGGCGAGATCCACTGCGGCCGGGGCGGTCTCGACTCCTGCCGACGGGAATGGGCAGCGGAGCGAAGCGTCACCTACGACCGGGGCGGAGCCGCCACGGGCAGCCAGCAACGTGCCCCTGACGAAGCTGCGCAAGGGCGAGAAGCCTCCGCAGTTCGTGCTTTTCAGCCTGGACGGAGCCGGCTCGCACGGGATCTGGCAGCAGTTTCTCACCACGGCCGCCGCCTCGTCGGCGCGCTTCACCGCCTTCCTCACCGGCACCTACCTGATCGCCGACGAACACGCCGACGCCTACACCGGGCCGGGGCACGAACGCGGGGCATCCAGCGCCGGCTTCGGTGGAGCCAGGAGCGACATCGCCACGGAGGTCGGCGATCTGAGCGCGGCCTGGGCCGCCGGGCACGAGATCGGCACCCACTACAACGGGCACTTCTGCGCCGGAAGCCCGCCGAGCGGCGACGACTGGACCACAGCCGACTGGGACTCCGAGCTACGGCAGTTCCGCACGTTCGTCGACACGTTCCGCGCCATCAGCGGGTATGACGACATCCCGCCGCTGCCCTTCACCTCGGCGAATATTCGCGGCGGCCGGATCCCGTGTCTGGAAGGCGATCTCGCGGCGGTGACGCCGGTGTGGAAGAAGTACGGCATGACGTACGACACGTCGAAGAACCGGTTCACCGGCATCGCCTGGCCGGAGGCGCTGGACGGCATCTGGGAGTTCCAGGTGCCCTACGCCTATTCGCCGGCGTTCGGCCGCAACGTGATCGGCATGAACTACAACATGTGGGCGACGTTCAATGGCGCGAAAGACGATCCGTCGTCCGTGGAGCAGCTGCGCGCGTGGGTGCGGCAGACGTACGACTACCAGTTCGACGCGGTGTTCAACGGAAACCGCGCCCCGCTGGTGATCGAGACGCACGCCAGCGATTGGAACGGCGACGCGTTCGTGCCACCGGCCCTCGACTTCATGGCCGACGTGTGCGTGCGCGACGACGTGATCTGCGCGACCTTCTCGGACGTGGTCGCCTGGATGCAGGCTCAGGATCCGGATGTGTTGCGGGAGCTGCAGTCTCGCGCCCCGGTGGCGACCGGGCCCTGACCCGTCGTATCGACTTCATTGCGCGCGTGTTCGTGACGCCGGTAGTTGCGCCGGGCTGGGTCACGCGCCCCGGACTTTCTTGCCGGCGTCACCAACACGCGCGAGTGCCCGAACTAGCAGAACCCGGTGCCCTGATCGCCCGGGTGCCGGTCCGCGTTGGCGTGGATCGCGTCGTGCACCCACCGGGCGAGCCCCGGCGCCATATCCTCGTAGGTCTTGGTGAACCGAGGATCCGCCAGGTACATGTCGGCGAGCTGCCGGTGCATCGCGTAGGAGCAGTCGTAGTGCTGGGCGATCATGCCGCGATGCCGCTCGGCCATGGCCATGCCCTGCTCGGAGTCGGGGGCGGCTCCGGACGAGAAGGCGGCGAGCAGGTCCGCGCCGAACGCGTCACCCTCGTCCTTGAGGCGCTGCCAGTCGGCCTTGGAGCGATTCCTGCCCCGCGCGGCGGACTGTCGCCATGCGTCGGTACCACCCCAGCGCCGCTCGGCCTCCTCCTCCCAGGACGGGTCGTAGTTCTCGCCGAAGATCTCCAGCTTCTCCTCGGGTGTGAGCGGGGTGCCCATGGTCAGTGCCTGCCTTTCCTTGTCGATGGCCGCGACCATGCTGTGCAGGCGCGCCAGCCGCCCCGTGAGAAGGTCGTACTGACGGTCGAGATGCCTTGCGAGGGAGGCTGTGTCGGTGCCTGCCTCGTCCAGCAGGGTCGCGATGTCCTCGAGAGCGAAGCCCAGCTCCCGGTAGTAGAGGATGCGGGTGAGCCGCTCCAGATCCGCGGCCGAGTACAGGCGGTAACCGGCCGCGGATCGCTCGGACGGCGTGAGCAGCCCGATCGACTCGTAATGGTGCAGCGTCCGCACCGTCACGCCGCCGAGCCGGGCGGCCTGCCCCACCGTGCGGTGCGCATCGGCGTCGAACAGCGTCATACTCGTTCGTCCCCCGCGGAAACTGTTGCGTCTCAAGGACAACCGGCCCGTCCGTCGGCCCGGCATCGACCACTGTGCTGCCTCACGCTACGTCAGGGTCAAGGGTCGGGACGACAGCGACGCGAAAAGCGTCATACTCGCCGTACAAAACGGCAGGTATGACGCTTTTCGAGGCAGTTTCGGCTCCGGGACGCCGGGGCGACGGCGACTACCCGATGAGCTTGCTGACGAAGTCCGGATTCGCCTCGACCCAGGCCTTCACGCCGGCCTGCGGATCGTCCTTGTGCTCCTGCAGCACGACGTTCTCCAGATCGCCCAGGGTGTCGGCGTCCATGTGGAACTGCTTCAGCAGCGCGGTGAGACCCGGATCGGCGGCCGCGAAGTCGTTGCTGGCGATGGTGTGGATCTCGTCCGGTGCGCCCATCGCGCCCTTCGGGTCCTCCAGGTCCTTGATCGGGAAGGCGCTGTAGGCCCAGTGCGGCCGCCACAGTGTCACCACGATCGGTGCCTTCTTGTCGATGGCCGTCTTCAGCTCGGCGAGCATGGAGGCCGTGGACGACAGCTTCAGCGTCCAGTCGTCGAGTCCGTAGGCCGGCATCATGTCTTCCTTGGTGACTCGTGAGAGCCCGGCGCCCGGGTCGATACCGGTGATGGTGTGGTCGACCTCGTCGCCGATCGACTTCAGATCCGCCAGGGAATCGATGTCCATGTAGTCCGGCACGGCGATCGTGAGCGGAGCCTTGTCGTACCACACGCCCAGGTCGACGACCTTGTCCTGGTACTTCGCCCAGTAATCCTTGTGCGTGTTGGGCAGCCAGGTGTCGAAGAAGAAGTCGTACTCGCCGCTGGCGACGCCGTCGAAGATCGGGGCGATGTCCAGGCTGGGCAGCTCGACCGTGTAGCCGTTCTGCTCGAGCAGGTACTTGAACAGATTGGATACCGCGATGTCTTCGTCCCAGCCGGCGGCGATCGGGATGGTCAGGTCTTTCTGCGTGTCCCCGCTGAGGTCCGGCATACCGCCGGCGGCGTCGCCGGTCTCCGCCCCGCTCGTCTCGCTGTCGGAGGACTCTGCCTCGCTGGTCTCCGCAGCACTGGACTCTTCGGTCGCCTCGCTCGTCTCGGAGCTCGGGCTTTCGGAGGAGCTGGAGGGGGTATTCGTGTCTCCCGCATCGGCGGAGGAGCCGCAGGCGGCGATCGCCGTGGTGGCCATCGCCAGGATCGCTGTCGCGGCGAGAAGTCGTGTTCGTTTCATGAGTGTCAACCTTCAGGCTTCGTTTCGTATGGGCGTACGTCGTGATGTGTCGGTGGTGCCAGTAGTGTCGCGGCACGGGTGAGAAGTGCTCGTCACCTCGCTTTCATCGCTGCTTTGGTCGCCTTGGCGACGGCGGATCGATCGCCCAGCGCGGCGGTGAGGCGGTCGAGGTAGATCGCGAGGATCACGACGGCGACGCCGCCCTCGAACCCGACCGCCACATCCAGCCGGGTGATGCCCTCGTAGACCGGCATGCCGAGTCCGCCGGCGCCGACCATGGTGCCGATCACCACCATGGACAGCGACAGCATGATCACCTGGTTGACCCCGGCCATGATGGTGGGCATCGCCAGCGGGATCTGGATCCGGGTGAGAATGTTGAACGGTTTGGTGCCGAAAGCGTGCCCGGCCTCGACCATTTCGCCGTCCACCTGGCGAATGCCGAGTTCGGTGAGCCGGACGCCCGGCGGCATCGCGAAGACGATCGTGGCGATGATGCCGGCGGTGGTGCTCGCGGAGAAGAAGAAGATCGCCGGGATCAGGTAGACGAAGGCCGGCATGGTCTGCATGAAGTCCATGACGGGCTTGATCGTTTTGGACGCGACCTCGCTGCGCGCGGCCAGCACGCCCAGCGGCACGGCGATGATCATGGCGATCGCCCCGGCGATGATCACCAGGGCCAGCGTGTCCATGGCCAGCGACCACATGCTCGCACCCTGGTAGCGCATGCCCACGATGATGATCATGCCGATCAGCGTGAACAGCGCGAACTGCCAGCCGCGCAGCAGGAATCCGATCGCGGCGAGGATCACCACCATCAGCAGCGCAGGCACCGCATTGAGCCCGGCGGCGAGGCCCGCGTCCAGATTCTTCAGCACCGCCTTGATGAACCCGAGCAGCGCCGGCAGGTACTCCTGGATCCAGTCGACGATGGCACTGAAGAATCCGCCGATGTTGATGCGCGGAACGGTATCCGCGCCCAGTACGTCTGCGGCTGCGATCATGCTCATGCGCCCACCGCCCTGTCTCCGAGCAGCGCACCGTCCGTGGTGGCTGCGGCACCGCCGACGGCCGCAAGCGGGAGGGTGTCGCCGGTGTCGGCAGGCCCGTGCGGGGCGGAATCGGCCGGGGCGGCGTCATGGCCGACCGAGTTCGCCGCGAGCGCGTTCAGCAGGGTGACGGTGGCGATGACGCCGAGCAGTCGCCCGCTGTCGCTGACGACGGGCAGTGGGATCTCCTTCTCGGCGGCGTCCAGGAACAGGTCGGCGACGGTGACATCCGGCGTGACGGTGGGGAAGTCGGTGCGCACGATGCCGTCCAGCGTGTCTTTCCCGGCGCGGACGGCGGCGGCGATATCACCTTCCAGCACCACGCCCTGCAGCGTTCGATCGCGGCCGACCACGAACAGCTCGTCGAGCTGGTGCTCGCGCATCAGCCGGTGCGCGGCGCGGGGGCCCTGCTCGGCACCGAGGATCGCGGCCGGCTTCTCCATCACGGACTCGGCCGTGAGCACCCGGGAGCGGTCCACGTCGGCCACGAATTTGGCGACGTAGTCGTTGGCGGGATCATTGAGAATCTGCTCCGCGGAACCGATCTGGACGATCCGGCCGTCGCGCATCATCGCGATCCGGTCGCCCATTCGCATGGCCTCGTTGAGGTCGTGCGTGATGAACAGGATCGTCTTGCCCAGCTTCGCCTGCAGCTCGATGAGCTGGTCCTGCATCTCGCGCCGGATCAATGGGTCGAGGGCCGAGAACGCCTCATCCATCAGCAGGATGTCGGTTTCCGCAGCGAGCGCGCGTGCCAGTCCGACGCGCTGCCGCATGCCTCCGGACAGTTGTCCTGGCAGCGACGCCTCCCATCCGTCGAGGCCTACCAGCGCCAGTGCCTCGCGCGCCTTCGCCTCGCGGTCGGCCTTGTTCACGCCCTTCACGCGCAGCCCGTAGGCGGCGTTCTCGCCGACCGTGCGGTGCGGGAACAGCGCGAAATGCTGGAAGACCATGCTGATCCGGGTGCTGCGCACCTGGCGCAGCGCCGCCGGGCTGAGCGTCGTGATGTCGTCGCCGTGGACGAGCATTTCGCCCGCGGTCGGCTCCAGCAGTCCGTTGACGGTACGGATCAGGGTGGACTTGCCGGAGCCGGACAGTCCCATCACGACGAAGATCTCGCCGGGCTCGACGGTGAAACTGGCGTCGATGACGGCGGCCGTGATGCCGTCGGAGCGCAATTCTTCGCGTGTCGCGCCACGTTTCAGTCGCGCGACGGCCCGTTCGGCGCCGCGGCCGAACACTTTGTAGATGTTTCTTGCTTCTATTGCTGGCACAACACTCCCGGTATCGATTGCCCATCCAAGGGCCGCGCGTTTCGTAACAAACTGCTTGTCGTCAGGTAAACCAGCGGTCAACCTTACCGGGCGAACAGGGGAGCGTTCAAAAGAATCATGATGATCGGCCATGACGCCGCGCCGAAACGGAATCGACAGTTCTTGCCGCGCAGCGGATCTCAAATGGAGTAACGATTATGTAACAGTCAGTGGCGCAGGCGCGTGGCGATGATCGGAGTCGACTCGTGCTGCGCGGCAACGAGTACTGCCGGCTGCGGCGTCATACTCGTTGCTGCAGAACAGAAGTGTGCGGCTCGGTAGCGAGAAGTGATCTGCGCTGCGGTGGATCAGACAGCCGAGCGCGAAACAGTCTGCTCAGCAGACGCTCTCGAGCAGCCCCGAATCGACGTCATAGATGAAGCCGCCCACCACCACGGAATCCGGGACCAGCGGGTGCGACGTCACGCGGCGCACGTCCTCGGCCAGGGCGGCCCGCTGATCGGTGATCATGCCCAGTGTCATCCACGTCGAGTCCTGCCCGGTGGAAGCCGTCAGCTTCTCGCGCATCTGCGCCTCGGTCGACGAGCCCATGGCGCACCGCGTGTGCTCCACGATCATGACGCGGCTGACGTTCAGCAAGTCCACGCCGAGCACGATGCCCACCAGCACCGGATCGGTGACCCGCCCGCCCGGATTGCGCAGGATCTTCGCGTCGCCCAGGTCCAGGCCGATCATGCGCAACGGCTCGATACGCGAATCCATGCAGGTCACGACGAGGACCCCGGCCTCGGCCATGCCGGTGAAGTTCGGCTCGTGCAGCGTCGCGGCGAACGTCTTGTTCGCGGCGAGGAGGTCGTCGAAGCCGTGAGCGGTCGGGGGAGTGGATGCCATGGATTTCACGCTAGTCCTGGCCGGTCAGCGGGTTCGCGTCGGGTCGCTCGAGCAAGCAGATGCGGGATCGAGGCCGGCGTCATACTGAGGCGGGCCGGGGCGCTCGGACAGACGGTCGGAGCACTCGGACGAACGTAGGCACAGTATCGGCGAGGAGCACGACGTGGCAGCAGCGGCGTTCGACTGGGTGTCGATCCCCGCGGGAACGGTTCACCGCGGCACGCCTGCCGCCGGCGTCGCCGACGTGGTACGACGCCACCGCGACCTCGCCCTGCCGCGCAGCTATTTCGCGAAAGAGGTGCCGCGCGCCCAGATTCCGGTGCTGGCCTTCGAGATTCTGCGGGTGCCGGTCACCCGAGCGCAGTGGGACGGTTTCGCCGCCGACGTGTCGCACGTCGACCCGGCTCCGCCTGGCGATCCGGACTTCCCGATGGACGGCGTCACCTGGGTTGACGCAGTCCGGTTCGCCGATTGGGTGGCCCGATGGACCGGCACGCGGGTCGCCCTGCCGACCGAAACCCAGTGGGAGCGCGCGGCACGCGGCGACGACGCACGCGAATACCCCTGGGGTGACGCCTGGGATCCGGAGGCTGCGAACACGGCGGCGCTGGGCGCCGGCGACTACCTGCCGGTCGGTTCGCTATCCCGCGGTGCGAGCCCATTCGGGGTGCTCGACCTCGCCGGCAACGTCGACGAATGGACCCGGGATCGCTACGCGCCGTACGACGGTGCCCCGGCCGACGTACCGCTCGTCGAATCCTGGTCGAACGATCCGCACGTCACCCGCGGCGGCTCGTTCCGGCAGGATCGCGACCTGTCCCGCTGCGCGCGCCGCCACGGCCTGTACGACTCGTATCGAGGCGCCGGCCTCCGGTTGGTGCGCGAGCCCTCGGCCGACCGCCACTGACGCTGCCGCCGCGCCGGCATGCTGCACCCTTGACACGCCCCAGGTCGACGAAGTACCTCCAGTGGAGCGGGGCGCCGCGTTCTCGCAGGTCGAAATGATCTTGCCGGCGACTGGAGGTACTTTGTCGACTTGATCGTGGTCGGAGTGCAACCCGGGGGCGCGGTTCGCCAGTATCCTCGGCTGCATCCGAAGCCGCGGACGGGAGGAACAGCCATTTCGATCGAGACCGAACCCGCGGTGCCCCAGACCGGCCCCGTGGCCGACAGCCATGACGTGATCCGGGTGGCGGGCGCCCGCGAGAACAATCTGAAGAACATCTCCGTCGAGATCCCGAAGCGACGGATGACCGTGTTCACGGGCGTGTCCGGCTCCGGCAAGAGCTCGCTCGTGTTCGCCACGATCGCCGCCGAATCGCAGCGGATGATCAACGAGACCTACTCCACCTTCGTACAGGGCTTCATGCCCACGCTGGCTCGGCCGGATGTGGACGTGCTGGAAGGGCTGACCACGGCGATCATCGTGGACCAGGAGCGCATCGGTGCGAATCCGCGGTCCACGGTGGGCACCGTGACGGACACCGGGGCCATGCTGCGCATCCTGTTCAGCCGGCTCGGCAGCCCCCATATCGGCTCGGCGCAGGCGTTCTCGTTCAACGTGGCGTCGGTCAGCGGCGCCGGTGCGGTGAAATTCGAGAAGGGCGGCCGGGAGGTGAAGGAGCGACGCGAGTTCTCGATCACCGGCGGTATGTGCCCGCGCTGCGAAGGCCTCGGGTCGGTGACGGACTTCGACCTCACCGCGCTCTACGACGCCGAGAAGTCCCTGCGTGACGGGGCGCTGACCATTCCTGGCTATTCGATGGACGGATGGTACGGGCGCATCTTCATGGGCTCCGGATTCCTCGACCCGGACAAGCCGATCGCGAAGTACACCAAGCGTGAACTGGACGCGCTGCTGTACAAGGAGCCCACCCGGATCAAGGTCGACGGCATCAACGTGACCTACGAGGGGTTGATCCCGCGCATCCAGAAATCGTTCCTGGCCAAGGACCGGGAGGCGATGCAGCCGCACATCCGGGCGTTCGTGGACCGGGCCATCACGTTCACCACCTGCCCGGAGTGCGCAGGCACCCGGCTCTCGGAACTGGCCCGCTCCTCGAAGATCAAGGGCGTCAGCATCGCCGACGCCTGCGCGATGCAGATCTCCGATCTCGCCGAGTGGCTGCGCAGCGTCGGCGACCCGAGCGTGGCGCCGCTGATCGCGGCACTGCAGTTCGGTCTGGACTCATTCGTGGAGATCGGACTCGGCTACCTGTCCCTGGAGCGCGCCTCCGGAACCCTGTCCGGTGGTGAGGCGCAGCGGGTGAAAATGATCCGGCACCTGGGTTCGGCGTTGACGGACGTCACCTATGTGTTCGATGAGCCGACGATCGGCCTGCACCCGCACGACATCCAGCGGATGAACGGACTGCTGCTGCGGCTGCGGGACAAGGGCAACACGGTGCTGGTGGTGGAACACAAGCCGGAGACCATCGTCATGGCCGATCACGTCGTGGACCTCGGGCCCGGAGCCGGCTCGGCGGGCGGCGAGGTGATGTTCACCGGCACGGTGGACGGACTGCGCGCCAGCGACACCGTCACCGGTCGCCACCTGGGCGACCGAGTGCAGCTGAAGCCCTCGGTGCGTACACCCTCCGGAGCGCTGCCGGTGCGCGGTGCGGCCACGCACAACCTGCGGAACGTCGACGTGGACATCCCGCTGGGGGTGCTGGTCGTGGTGACGGGGGTGGCCGGATCCGGAAAGAGCTCGCTGATCACCGGCTCGGTGTCCGGCCGGGACGGCGTGGTGACCATCGACCAGGGCGCCATCAAAGGCTCGCGCCGCAGCAACCCGGCCACCTACACGGGACTGCTCGATCCCATCCGCAAGGCGTTCGCCAAGGCCAACGGGGTCAAGCCCGGCCTGTTCAGCGCGAACTCGGAGGGCGCCTGCCCCGCCTGCAACGGTGCCGGTGTGATCTACACCGACCTGGCGATGATGGCCGGAGTCGCCACCACCTGCGAGGAGTGCGGCGGGCGCCGGTTTTTGGCATCGGTGCTGGATTACACGTTCGGCGGGCGGAACATCGCCGAGGTGCTGGCCATGCCGGTGGCCGAGGCGGAGCGGTTCTTCGCCGCCGGGGAATCGAAAGTCACGGCGGCGCATGCGATTCTGCGCCACCTCGACGACGTGGGGCTCGGCTACCTGACGCTGGGTCAGCCGCTCACCACACTGTCCGGCGGCGAGCGGCAGCGGCTCAAACTCGCCACGCACATGACGGAGAAAGCGGGGGTGTACATCCTGGACGAGCCGACCACGGGCCTGCACCTGGCGGATATCGAGCATCTGCTGTCTCTGCTGGACAGGCTGGTGGATTCGGGCCGGTCGGTGATCGTGATCGAGCATCACCAGGCCGTGATGGCGCATGCCGACTGGATCATCGACCTCGGGCCGGGCGCCGGGCATGAGGGCGGCCGGATCGTCTTCGAGGGAGCCCCGGCGGATCTGGTCCGGGAGCGATCCACACTTACGGGCGAGCACCTGGCCGCGTACGTCGGGGCGTAAGCCTCATACTTCTCCGCGTGTTAGCGAGCCCGTCATATGAGCCGGGCTCGCTAACAAGGGGAAAAGTACTGAGACAACGGGAGGTCACCCGGCTTCGGGCCAATAGCAATCCGGCCCGGCGTTGGCGTAGCGGCCGGCGTCGGGCCCGTTGCGCTCGTCGCCCGATCGCTTTTCCCCGGGATCAGAGCTTGGCTCGGCCGGAGCCGCTGCAAGGTGACGGATCGCTGCGGAGCTGCGCGCCCCCCGGCGAGACTCATCGGTCGATTCGCCGGGCAACACCGTCATCCGCAGCTCAAGACTGTTCGACATGATGACCACTCCTCGTCGCCCCCCGGTGAAAGCCTCCCGGGCCCGGTGAGGGGCCGCGAGAGCGCAGCACCACCTGGCGCCGCAGCCGGCTACCAAGGAGATACCCGACCGATCTTGAGCACAAACCTGCGGCGCGGGAATTTTCCGGCATTAATTCCGGGAGTCGCCGGTCTGGCGTAACCGCGGCGCCGCCGGTTTGGCATTGCCGCCGGTCTAGCGTTTCTCGGACCCCCCGGTCGGGTAATCACGGGCCAGTCAGCAGCGCAAGGAGGGCCCCATCATGCCGACGCAGCAGGAACTGCCGGCGACGCTGAAGCGCTCGCCCAGCAAGGCACAACGTACTTGGATAAAGGCGCACGACTCGGCCGTCGAGGAATACGGCGAGGGGGAGCACGCCCACCGGGTCGCGTTCTCCGCGCTGAAGCACTCGTTCGAGAAGGTGGGCGACCATTGGGAGCCCAAAGAGGGCGGCCGGAAAGGCCCCTCGGACAAGCAGGCCGCGCGCGGAGGACGGGCCGCCCGGTCCGGCGGGAAGACGGCAGGCGGAGTGGACGCCAACGCGACCGTCGCCCACCTGCGCGACGTTGCCCGCGAGTTGGACGTGCCGGGTCGTTCGTCGATGAGAAAATCCGAACTGGTCGATGCGATCGACAAGGCGAATCGGCGCGCCACGGCACGGGCGCGCGGCGACTAGCGGGGGAGCCACTCAAGCCGATGCGTACCGGCGACCGGGCCCGACCCGGGTGGCTTCGTCACGCCGGGATCCGACGGATCGGGTATGACGCCGCCCTCATCGTGGGCCGAGTCGCGATCGCCGCGCCTTTCCGCCGTCACGCCTCCACCGTCACGTTCTCCGGGCGCACGTCGTCCCGCAGCCCGCGCCACGACGCCTGGCGGAGTCGGCGATCCGGCGTGAACTCCGCGAACGTCACCTCGCCGACCAGTGTCGGCCGCACCCAGATCGCGTCCCGGGCATCGGCTCTCGGCACCGAGTCGGCTACCGGAGACGTCTTGCGGCGCAGCGGCTTCAACATCGCGGCGAGTGACTCCAGCGTGTGCTCGTCGAATCCGGTGCCGACGCGCCCCGCGTACTTCAGGCCGCTTCCGTCCGGTGCCGGAAGCGCCACCAGCAATGAACCGATGCTCCCGGCGCGGCGCCCGTTTCCGGGCCGCCAGCCGACGACGATCACGTCCTGCGTGGCACGGAACTTCACCTTGATCCAGGTGCCGGGCCGCCGACCGGCCCGGTACGTGGACGTGGTCCTCTTCGCGACGATGCCCTCCAGTCCGCGGCGTCGGCTTTCAGCGAGCGCCTTCTCCGTCGGGCCGGCCAGCAGCGGCGGGACGTGGCAGTGATCGGTGTCGATGTCCAGGCGCTCCAGCAACCGGCGGCGATCTGCGAGAGTCATTGCGGTGAGCGATATCCCGTCGAGATGCAGCAGGTCGAAGAGGTAGAAGTGCGCCGGGTACTGCTCCATGGCGCGCGCCACATCGCGGCGCTGCGTTTTGCCGATCCGCTGCTGCAACAGGCCGAAACTCGGCGCTCCGGTGGGCGCCAACGCCACAATCTCGCCGTCCAGCACGGCGACGTGTCCCGCGAGCGCAGAGCCCAATTCGGCGAGTTCCGGGTAGGTGGCGCCGACGTCGGCGCCGGACCGGCCGTGGACCGCGACCTCGCCGTCAACCACCTCGGCGATAGCCCGCACCCCGTCCCACTTGCCCTCCCACTGCCACCCTGGGCCCGACACGTCCTGTGCCGCACCGAGTGTCGCGAGCATGGGGGACAGGCCGCGGGGCATCGGCGTGCGGCGGGCGCCGCGGGCTGCGTCATTCCCGTCGGGCTGCTTGCTGTCCCGACCGCTGCCGGGGCGGCGGCTCGCATCGTGGCTCGCACCGTTGCTTGCGTCGTTGCCGAACGCGGTGCCGCTCTGGTCCTTCATCCGGTGCAGCAGCCAGCTCGTGCCGTCGGTGCGGATCAGCGCGTACCGCCCGCGGGCGCGCTTGCCGCCGAGCACGACGATCACCTCGTCGTCGCGCCATTTCTCGGCGCGATAGGGGCCGGAGTCCCAGATCGTGACTTCGCCCGCGCCGTATTCGCCGCGCGGGATCGTGCCCTCGAACGTGCCGTATTCCAGCGGATGGTCCTCCGTCTGCACGGCCAGCCGCTGGGACCGGGTCGTCGTGGGCAGCCCCTTGGGGACGGCCCACGAGGCCAGGACGCCGTCGTGCTCCAGCCGGAAGTCCCAATGCAGGCGCCGAGCGTGATGCTCCTGGATCACGAACGTCGCCTGGCGCTCGTCCGGCTGGGCGCTTCGAGTATGACGCTGCGTTCGTGGTTGGTGTGTTCTGCCCGGCTGGGCGTTCGGCACCGGTTCCGGGGTACGGGCCGCATTCCGTTTCGACCGGTACAGCTCCAGTCGGTCCCGCGTGCCGTTGCGTTGGTTCCGATTCCCGCGTGCGGGAGGTGCGTCGCCACGCTCACCCACGTCCGCCGGCTGGGCCAGGTCCTGCGGATCGGCGCTCTCGACGTCGTCCCGCGGCCAGCCGAGATCGGCCATGGGATCGCCGATCTCGCTGAGCCGGCGGATGACGTCATGCATGTCCAGCTGCGCCAGGTCCGGGTCGTCGAGCTCCTCCCACCGGCGCGGCGCGGCCACCATGGGCTGGGCACGGCCGCGCAGCGAATACGGCGCGACCGTGGTCTTCTCGGCATTGTTCTGACTCCAGTCGATGAAGACCTTGCCGGTGCGCGCGGATTTCGTCATCCTCGACACCGCCAGGTCGGGGTGGCGGCGCTCGATCGCCCGGGCCAGTTCGTGCGCCCACTGCGACGTCTCGCCGGACGTCATCGAGCCGTTCAATGCCAGGTAGAGGTGGATGCCCTTCGAGCCGCTGGTCACCGGCACCAGGCTCGCACCGTTGTCGCCGAGCATGTCGCGGATCACCCTGGCGACCTGGGCGCAGTCCGCCAGACCCACACCGGGGCCGGGATCGAGATCCAGCACCAGTCGGTCCGGGTTGAGCTCCACGTTCGCCGTGTCGGGGGCCTCCAGGTCGAATCGCCACTGCGGCACGTGCAGCTCCAACGCGGCGAGCTGGGCCAGCCACACCAGCGTCGCCGGCGAATCCGCCAGCGGGTAGCGCACGTCGCGGCGCGACTGATGACGCACGCGTGACGCGACCCACGCCGGTGCGTCGGCGGACAGGTTCTTCTCGAAGAACGGGTCGTGGTCCACGCCGTCCGGCCAGCGCTTGCGGGTGATCGGCCGGCCCGCGATATGCGGCAGCATCGCGGCTGCGACCGCGAGGTAGTAGTCGATCACGTCCCGCTTGGTCACCTGGGCAGCCGGGTAGAGGACCTTGCCGGGGTTGGTGACGCGAACGTGGTGCCCGTCGACCTCGATGGTGTCGGGCTGCCTGTTGTGGGCCATGGTCGTCTCCTTCGTCATCGCCGGGACGGCTGGTCGATCCCGACGGCCGCCTCGCTGTTTGCGCCTGTCTTCGCGCGGGTACCGGATGGCGTATGCGTGCTGTATGGAGTGGTTCCCTGAATTTCGGGTTGGTGACCATCCCGATCAAGCTGTACAGCGCCGTCGAAAGCCATGATGTGCCGATGCACCAGGTCCACGCGGCCGACGGCGGGCGAATCCGCTACCGGCGGGTATGCGAGGTCTGCGGCAAGACGATCGAGATGCGAGACATCGCCAAGGCGTATCAGACGCCCGACGGGGGCCTGGTGGTGCTCGACGACGAGGACTTCGCGTCGCTGCCCGCGGACCGATCCAAGGAGATCGCGGTGGAGCAGTTCGCCCCCGCCGAGCAGATCGACACGCTGCTGTTCGACCGCGCCTACTACATGGAGCCGTCGGCGCCGGCGGCCAAGGCCTACGTACTGCTGCGCACGGCGCTGGAACAGACGGACAGGGTCGCCATCGTGCGATTCGCGCTGCGGCAGCGCACCCAACTCGGGGCGCTGCGTGTGCACGACGACGTGCTGGCGGTGCAGACCCTCCGCTGGCCGGACGAGGTCCGATCGTTCGAGCTGCCGGAGAAAGTCGGCCAGGCCACGGTGACCCAGCGCGAACTGCAGATGGCCGCGACCCTGGTGGATTCGTACGCGGCGGATTTCGAACCGGAGAAATACACCGACGAGTACCGCGACGAGATGGAGGCACTGATCGACGCGAAACTCGCCGGGGGACAGGCATTCCCGGAGACCCCGGCCGCGGAGGAGGGGCAGGATGCCGAGGTGCTCGACCTGCTCGCCGCCCTGGAACGCAGCGTGCAGCGCCGCGGGGCCGACGCGGGGCGGGGAGCGGCGACCCGCCGGCGGACCGGTTCCCGCGCCGGCGCGGGCGACGGGGCCGCGACAGGCCGCAAGACGGCCCGCCCGGGCAAGGCGCAGTTGAAGGACGTCTCGCGGGCGGCCGATTCCAAGCCCACGCCGCGGCGCAAGCGCGCCGCTGACTCCGGCGACAAGACCCGCGAGCGCAAGGGCGCCTGAGCCGGCCCTCGCGGTTCACCGTCATGCATCCAGCGGTGCGATCGCGGGCTGCGTCATCCGTGCGATCATGTGATGCATCAAAGTCGTACTGCGGGCGGCGCAACGGTGGAAACAGCGAGGAGTCTCGTCATGCAGGGTCGCACCGCCCTCGTCCGCCGGCCGGGTCCGCGACTGGCGGACGGGCTCGTCACCCACGTCGAGCGGCAGGCGGTGGATGCCGACCTGGCGCTGCGGCAGTGGCAGGAGTACGTCGCTGCGCTGCACGGAGCGGGCTGGCGCACCGTGGAGGTGCCGCCCGCCGACGAGTGCCCGGACGCCGTCTTCGTCGAGGACGCCGTCGTGGTCTACGGGGATCTCGCGGTGATCACCCGGCCCGGGGCACTGTCCCGTCGGGGCGAGACGGCCGCTGTGGAGGAGACGGTGCGCGAGTTGGGTTACCGCGTCGCGCACATCGATTCGCCCGGCACCCTGGACGGCGGGGACGTGCTGAAACACGGCGGGCAGGTGTGGGTCGGTCTCGGCGGGCGCACCAACGAGGCCGGAGTGGCGCAGCTCGGCGAGTTGCTCTCCGAGTTCGGCGCGACCACCGTCGGTGTGCCGGTGACGAGCGTGCTGCACCTCAAGTCCGCGGTCACCGCGCTGCCGGACGGCACCGTGATCGGCTACCCGCCGCTGGTGGACGCTCCGTCGGCCTTTTCGGCGTTCGAGCCGGTGGGCGAGGAGCCCGGATCGCACGTCGTGCTGCTGGACGGCGAGACCCTGCTGATGGCCGCCAGCGCCGCGTCCACCGCTGACGGGTTCCGGCGCCGCGGGTATCGGGTGGTGATGGTCGATATCAGTGAGTACGAGAAGCTCGAGGGTTGCGTCACGTGCCTGTCGGTGCGGCTGCGGGGCCTCACGGGCGGGGTCAGGCACTGAGTAGGGCGTGCCGGCTTCCGAGCCATTGCTGCACCCCGCGCGCGGCAGTCCGGCCTGCCCGGTTCGCGCCGATCGTGCTCGCGGAGGGTCCGTAGCCGACCAGTTGTACGCGAGGATCCTTGACCGCGGTGGTGCCGCGTCCCTCGCGGCTGAGCTGGATACCGCCGTGGGCACTGCGCAGCTTCAGCGGTGCGAGATGTGCGATCGCGGGCCGGAACCCGGTGGCCCACAGGATCGCGTCGACGGGCTCGTAGTGTCCGTCTGCCCAGCGCACGCCGTGTGCCTCGATCGAGGTGAACATCGGATGGCGCTCGTACGCGCCGAGACGCTTCGCCTCCAGTTCCTGCGGGCGCAGCACGAGTCCGGTGACGCTGACGACGCTCTGCGGAGGCAGTCCGCGCGCGACGCGCTTTTCGACGAGCGCGACGGCCTCGATGCGGGCTTCGTCGGTGGCGAAGCCGTCGTCGCGCCATTCGGGCTCACGGCGCGTCACCCACAGGGTGTCGGTGATGGGGCGCAGCGCACCGAGGAACTGTACGGCCGACGCCCCGCCGCCGACGACGAGCACGCGCTTGCCACGGAAGTGCTCGCGCCCGGGGTATCCGACCGTATGGAATTGCTCCCCCAGGAATGTCTCCCCACCGGGATAACGCGGCAGGAACGGGCGCGTCCAAGTGCCGGTCGCGTTGATGAGGGTACGGGCGCGCCAGATGTGTTGCCCCGCGCGCACCACGAGGATGGCGTCGTCATCGGTCACGTCGTCGACCCGCACCGGCCGGATGATCGGCAGCTTGTGCGTCTGTTCGTAATCGGCGAAGTACTCGGGAACGGCGACGTTGGCCCGGCGCCCGTCACGCGCAGGCGGCGCGGCGCCGGGTAGCTCGGCGACGCCGTGCACGTCGCGCATGGTCAGGGCATCCCAGCGGTGCTGCCAGGCGCCCCCGGGTGCGGCGTTCGCATCGAGCACGACGTGACGGATCCCGAGCCTCCGCAAGCGGTACGACGCGGACAGGCCGGCCTGCCCCGCGCCGATCACGATGCTGTCGAAGACGTCCATCGTCAGCCGGACGCCGATGACGCCGCCAGTGCCGCGTCGGCGCGCACGGCGGGGCGTCCGATGACCTCGGCGAGTTCGGCGAGGGGCAGGTTGGCGCCGAACGCCGCCGCACCGGGTTGCAGATGCACGCCCTCGGCGAGACCACCGATGAGAAGGGGATCGAAGCCCAACCCGTCCACGAACGCGGCCACGGTATCGACGTCGGCGTCACCGGCGATGGCGATGGCTTTTCGCCCGTTCGCACCGGTGGGCCGGGACTCGTCTTCGAGATCGTGATAGCCCATGTGATTGAGCGCCTTGACGATCCGTGACTGCGGCAGGAACTCCTGCACGATCTCGCTCGTCGAGGTCCGCGCGTCGTTCAGGTCGTCCCTGATGCCGTCCTTCTCCCACCAGTAGTTCATGGCGTCGATGACGAGCTTGCCGGCGAGCTCCGCAACGGGAAGGTCCGGGTACTTTCCGAGGGGAAGCGCCAGGATGACGATGTCGGCGGCGCTGGCCGCGTCTGCCGCCCACGCAGCACGCGCTCCAGGGGCGAGGACATCGACCGTGAGCGCGATTGTCGCGGGGTCACCCGAACCGGCGATCGCCACACGGTAGCCCGCGGCCGTCGCCAGTCGGGCGAGCACGGTGCCGACCTTGCCCGCGCCTAGGATTCCGACGGTGCCTTTCGTGGCATTCGCGTCATACTCGTCATGCCCGCCCCTCATGGTGTGGCCCCCGCTGTGTTCGCCGTGCGGTGTTGCTCGGCGAGCAGCTCGCGCACCATCGGGATCACCTTCGTGCCGTACAGCTCCACGGCGCGCAAACGGTCGCCGGCGCGCACGGCGCCGCCGCTGTAGATGAGGTCGAAGCGGCCGATGCCCAACGTGCTGATCGTTTTCGCGATCTTTCGGGCCACCGTTTCCGCCGAACCGATGTACAGCGACCCGCGAGCTGCCTCGGCTTCGAATTCCGCTCGGCGCATGGGCGGCCAGCCGCGCTCGGCGCCGATCCTGTCGCGCATCGCCTTGTAGTCCTCGAAGATGGCCTCTTTCGCCTGCTCATCGGTGTCGGCGACGAAACCGGGCGAGTGCAGTCCCACCGGGTAAGCGGTCGTGCCCAGCTGCTCGGTCGCGCGGCGGTACAGATCGATGTACGGGGCGAAACGCTCGGGCGCGCCGCCGATGACGGCGAGCATGAGGCGGAAGCCGTAGTTGGCCGTACGGATGACCGACTGCGGTGAGCCGCCGACACCGACCCAGGTGCGCAGCCGGCCTGATTCGGTCTTCGGGAACACGTCGGCCTCGTGCAGCGCCGCGCGCGTCGTGCCTTCCCAGGTGACGGGCTTCTCGTCGAGGAGCTTGTGGAACAGGTCGATCTTCTCCTCGAAGAGCACCTCATAGTCCGCGAGGTCGTAACCGAACAGGGGGAACGACTCGGTGAACGATCCGCGCCCGAGGATGACCTCGGCGCGGCCGTTCGAGAGCGCATCGACCGTCGCGAACCGCTCGAAGACCCGCACGGGATCGTCCGAGGACAGCACAGTGACGCCGGAGGCGAGACGGATGTTCTTGGTGGCGGTGGCGATGCCGGCCAGCACGGTGTCCGGCGCGGAAATCGCAAACTCGGGCCGGTGATGCTCACCCACCGCGATCACGTCGATGCCGACCTCGTCGGCAAGCACGGCCTCAGCGAGCACGGCGCGGATCGCCTGCGCATATGACACGAGCCGGCCGTCGTTGTCGCGCGGCACGTCACCGAAGGTGTCGATGCCGAACTCGACGTTCTCGACGTTCATGGGCGCCATCCTCATGCTCACACTTCTGTTGGTGCATCAATGATGCCTTGATGTGGTTGACATGTCAACTAAAGGACGCGCGAGGCTGCGACTTCATCGAGCGTGCCGAAGGCGCGCTGCGTGCCGTCGATATCGGTCGCAGACAGGCCGTGGCGGGCAGCGACTGCCTTCCATTGGCTGACTGCATCGACGATTTCGCCCAGTTCGAAGGCGCGACACCCGTTTTTGGAGAGCGTCAGAGGGCGGTCTTGACGGTTGTTGGCGGTGGTTGAAAAGAAGGGATGAGCCTTCTTGACCAGCGCTTATCTGTTCGATGGCTGGTCTGCTGGCGTTGACGGATGACGGTGCTCTTGAAAGGTCGCAAGCGATGAATGAGGCACAGAGGAGGCGTCCGCGGGAACCCGGCCTCCTGACAGCTTGACGTTGACCGCGGTCAGGACAGGAACCGCGACGCGGATGTCGAGCGATCCGGTCGTCGACCTCTCTGTCGGAGGATGTCGGAAATGAGACGGTGCCGGTCGAGGGGGTGCGCCGTTCTCGCCCGGAGAGCACACCAGCTCTCGCACTGGCATGTGACGAGTTGCGGCGTAGGCGTAGGCCTCGTCGCCGACGGCGATCCACAGGCGATGCAGCACCCAGCGGTAGTGATCGTCTTCGGTGAAGCGATCGGCGTCGCCGTCATCTCTGAGGGTTTGGATGTGGTGGAGCAGCGCCTCGAGTTCGAGCAGAGCCCGGTGCTCCGCGGCGCGGCCAGACGTCACAGCGCGACGGCTGCTTCGAGATCTGCACTGACGTTGTCGTTGCGAAGTGCCCCGTCGGAAAAGACGGAAATCTCGGCTCCGAGCAGATCAGAGGCCGCGCGCTGGAACTCGAACACGTCGAAAAGGCCACGTCCGGGATCGACGCGTCCGCGGAGGCGCCCGGCCGAGGCAAATGAGAGGCCGGTGATGCCGTGTTCCGCGGCGAGAGCGATCAGCTGGGCAGCGTGTGTGCGCGCGAGTGCCTCGCTCGCCGGCTCGGCCGCAGATCCGAATGCGCTGCTCATGCGCCTCATCGTATCGAAGGTAGCCCCAGAGCCAGAAGAGTACGACTTCGCCTGTCGGGGCCTTGGGCGCTTCAGCGAGTTTCAGCCGAGGTTGCGTGCCGTGCCCTCGTCGCGAAGCGGCGTGATCGACTGGCCTGCGTCTCGGGACAGTGTCCTTGTGCGGATCGGGTTCGACGCGCCGGTGGCGTGGGTGAGCGCAGCGATGACGGCGTGGCCGGCGGGTCGGTCGGGACCTGTCATCGCCTCGGACAGGTCGACCGGTTCGCTGCCGAGTAGGGATTGTGCGGCGGCGAGCGTTCGCTGCTCGCCGCCGGACAGCATGCCGATGTCGTCGTTGGACGGTCCGATATTCTTGCGGACTCCTTGCGGACTGCGGCGCGCTAAGGTCGCAATCGACAATCGATGTGGTCACTGACCTGCAAAAATACTGTGCCCCCGGGCGGATTCGAACCGCCGACACCCGCTTTAGGAGAGCGCCCGAAGGGGCTTTTGAGCGGCATTGGCACTTGATGATAATGACGGAAAGGTGTCCTTGACCTGCGAATATGAAAGGCTCGGCGTGTTGGGCAGTGTTGACGAGAATCGGCCGCTTTCGGTCCTCGTAAGGTACGAATAAGGTACGGGCGGCGCCCGCACGACCAATTTTCCTGCCGGAACCCGAACGCAGGGTGATCACGTAGGGTCACCGTTGCGCACGGTTACGGCGCAACGAATGCCGAAACGATGCGCAGTCTATGTCTGCGGCACTTGTCGGCGCAGGTTGATCCGGTTTAGGTGTTGAAGACGATCCCATCGTCGATTCCGATTGCCGCGATCTCGCGGATCACGTTGGGGATTCCCCGGTGGCGATCCGCAGCTGACCTCTTGGACTGAACCCTGCGGTCGAATGCGCCCAGAGGATTGTGGCCTCGCTATGGCAACAAGCGACGCGGCGGTTCGGTCGCGGACTGGACCGGACGAATCTCCATCGCGGGGTTGAGTTCGCGCAACTGTTCCCGGATCGAGAGGTTGTTGCGTCACTTGCGCAACAACTCAGCTGCACGTACTTCAGTGAGGGGCTACCGCAGGCGATCAGCGGTGTCGCCCATGCCGCACCGGGCGGGTGGCCCGTCCGTGAGTGGTTTGTTGCGCGTTCACATCGACGTTGCGGCTCAGGCATTGTCGATTGTTTCGAGCCACGCGTTCAGCTGGTCGACTGCCTCGGACAGTGTGACCGTGACTCCAGCAGACTGCGCTGCCGGAGCGAAGCTTGCGGCCCAGTGTTCGTGCGCGGTCACCGTTGTCGGCCATGCACGAGGCGAACTGCCTGTCGAGCGTGCATCATCGGCGCGAGAGACGAAAACGTCGACGATAGCCGCGCGGATCTTCGCGAGTGGCGGAGTCCCCGACGTTTCGGTGAATTCACGCAACAGAAGCAGGTCGACGACGTCACGGGCGCGGTCGTTAATGTCGGTCGGCGGGTTGTGCGGGTCGGTGCACGCATGCACCTTCTGCGCGATTTGGTAGGCCAGTGGAAGGCTCGCGAGACGATCCGGCGTGGGCAGCCCGAACCCGGAAAGCGATGGGGCAGGAATTGCCTCGGGCTCGGCACCCGCATGGCCCTCATTCGGCGAGATTTCGATCTGGAGGCGCCTCCAGGTGACACCCCCGAGTTGTACGACGATATCGAAGCGGCGTGGCTTGACGATCCGGTGTGGCACATCGATGACCTCAACCTGGTCACGGACGAAGGTGAGCGGCCCCCACGGCTTTGACAGCGCGCGGTCGAGCTCGACCATAAGGCGGTCAAGATCGCCCCTGATAAGGCCATCGATGTCCTTCGTGGTGCGGGACATTCCGGGCAGCCTGTACTGCAATAGTGTCCCGCCCTTCAACAGGAACATCGACGTGCCGGAATCGTCCACGGCACGCTGCAACGTCACTGAGACGACGGTTGCAGCGACCAACCAGCCCAAACGCGGGCCCGTGGAACCCAGACGATCCTGCGCCTGTGCGATCCAGGCGTTGAGTACCCGCGCGGAGCCAGGTGCCTTGCCCTTCGGCGTCAGATCACCCAGCGACTGCGCGAGATTTCTCCGATCACCGTCGGGCATCTCGGGCCTCCAATTGCGTGACGAGCAATGCGCGCGCGTTGTCAGGTAGGAGGCTGGTGCGCCCGGTGCGTTCGATTGCCTGCCGAATCAGATAGGTCGGCACCCCCGAGGTGATACTTTGCCTGATGGCCGTCGGTACAGTGGCCGTGCGGATGCCCTGCCACCACGTGACCTCGCGCGGGTCAAGATCCTCGCAATGGATGACGTACCCGTGACCACCTTCGCGCCGGACGCGTCGGTGTCGGCGCACCGTCAGGTGAATGCGGTCGGGGTTGATATCGGTGATGTCCCAAGCCTGCAAGGCGGTGTCGTGGCTGAGGCACGCCTCGGCAGCTCCCGTCCACAGCACTGCGAGCTGATACTGATCGAACTCGGTTTCGGGAACCTGGGGTACTCGGTAGACGCCATGGGCGACGCGCTCGAGGCGACCGCGGGCAACCATCATCGACAATTCGGCGTGCGAGACGCCTTCGCCCAGGGCCTGCGCGGTGGTGACGAAGCCGTGCTGGTCCAATGCGACCTCACGTAGCCGTTCGAGCTTCGTCACTACCTTCACGTCAATACCGTAACAGGTAGTGAAGGTATTGACGCTCCGATGACTGTCTCCGAGCAATGATTCGCTGGTGACGACCCATTCCGCAGGATGCGGCAGGACGCAGGGCGACCGGGTTACTCGTGGCGAATGCCCTGAACTGGCTATGGTCGGACCGGTGATTGGGAAGGCGCTGCTGCGCCCCATGTCAGGAGGTCCTGCCGGTAGTAGATCGCCGCGCCCGTGGGTGTCCGGTAGTAGACGGGGCCATCGTGGGCCATGCGTAGCGTCGCGAGTCGATGGGGAGTGACGGCGATCAGGTCCGCCGCCTGCCGCGTCGTCAGAAATAGGCCGAGCGACGCATCCACAGCAAGTTGCGGGGGCTGCGCTGTCCGTGTTTCCCCGGCCGCGGGGCTGTGCGGATGAATCTGGTGCGTGTTCATCGCGATATCTCCAGCGGTGCGCGGGAAGTCGTCCGATTGTCGCGACCGTCAGGCAGTCGGTCGGATCCGCGCATGAGCCTGGATTTCAGGGCGTGGGCGGAGGCTTCGGCGCCTTGGTCGGTGAGGATTTGTTCGAGAATGGTTCGGGCGGGCCGGTTTTCGCGTTCGCGGCTGAGGGTGTCGAGTTCACCGTGGCAGGTGTCGGTGTCGATGTAGGCGTGGTTGGCGGCCCGTCCGCGGGTCATGGCAACGTAGAACGCCTCCCGGGTCATCTGCCCGGTGGCGATGGTGTGGGTGGTGTCGACGGTGACGCCTTGGCAGCGGTGCGCTGTGACGGCGTAGCCGAGCTCGACGTGCTGCGCCGTGTAGTCGGCAGGGATTATGACGGGCTGGCCGCCGCTTACTTGGGCTCGGATCGCCCCGTCGCGGCGCACTTGGGTGATGGTGAAGACGGTGCCGTTCTTGACGAAGCCCTCGGCGAACCTGCCCCGATCGTCGGTGCGCACGTTCGGGGCGGTGCCATCGGGAAGGCGGCGGTCGACGCGGCGGGTGATGATCCGGTCGCCGAACCCGGCGACGGTGCCGTCGTGCAGCGGCACACCGTCGGCCCGGACTTGGCCGGCTTCGATCAGATCGGCCCGGACCGTGAGATTGAGGGCTTGGACGGTTTCGTTGTCGGCGGCGATCAGCAGACTGGTCAGGCCGCGTGCTTGGTCGGATTTCCAGGCTTGGTGGGCGGCGTGGATCATGACATCGGCGTTGCCGTCGGTGAACCGGCCGTGCGCCGCATAGGCGTCCAGTGCCGTCGGCTCGCCGCGGCGGAGCTTGAGGGACGCGTCGGCCTCCCACTGGCGGACCTGCCCGTCGGGGCGCACGAAGCGGCGGATGTCGGTGAGTTGCGCTGTGTCCGGTTGATGTTCGGCCAGGAGCTGGAAGGTGCCGCCGGCGCCGATCGCGGGAAGCTGTGCGTGGTCGCCGACCAGCAGCAACTTCGCGCCCGCGGTCTGTGCCTGCGCGGCGAGCGCGTTCAATGTGGCCAGGTCGGCCATGCCCGCCTCATCGACGACCAAAAGCTGGCCGGGGTGCAGCGCCCATTGGTCGAAGCGGGCGCGGGCCAGGGCGATCGCTTGGTCGATGCCGCCGATCGGCGCACCGGCGGTGATGGCGTCGGCGCGGCGGGTTTCGAGCTGGGTGATGCGCTGTTCGCGGCGGGGCTGGAAGCGTTGCTGGGCGAGCCACTGCGCCGTGTTCTCGGCGGCGATCGAGATTTCGGTGCCGAGCACCTCCGCGGCGACCGCTGAGGTGGCGAGGCCGAGTACGGAGCCGGGGCCGTGTTCGTGTTCCCATGCGGCGCGCAGCCCGGCCATCGTGGTCGTCTTACCCGTGCCGGCCGGGCCGATCAGCACGTCACACACCCGCCCGGAAGTGCAGATGCTGCGGACCGCTGCGGCTTGGTCGGGTGCGAGCCGGTGGTCGCGCCCGAGCAGGGGAGCAGCGACGATGCTGTCGACGAAGTCGGCGGAAACGGTTGGTGCGGTGGCGGTCTCGGTGGCCCGGAGGAGCGAGTCTTCGGCGGCCAGCACCTCCAGGGAGGTGAACACTTCGGGCGCGTCATAAATTGATCTGCCCGTCGCCGCATCAATCTCCGTGCCGGCGGCGGATGCGCTTGTCGGGTTGAGAAGGATGCTGCGTTCGATCGCGGCGGCCGTGACCCGGCGGCGCACGGCCAGAAGATCGGCTTCGGTGGCGAATTGCAGCCCGGCAACGCCCATGGTGCGGCAGGCCGCGGCCACCAGGTTCCAGCGTGACCAGGTGGCCCGTTTGCCTTCGACCTGATCCAACGCGGCCGCGGCGAGAATCTCGATGGTCTGCTCGTCAATGTCGGAGGCTGTCGCCATACGGGGCAGGGCCGCGCTGGTAGGACTGACGGCGGCCGGGGTGGCGTTGCCCGGTGTCGCGATGACGTGGCCGGCCCACGCCCTAGCGTCGGAGCCGAGGATGAGGTCGGCGCGGCGGGTCCAATGGTCGGTGTATTCGGCCAGGGTCGAGACGTGTTTCGGCTGCCGCGTTTCCAGGGTTGCCTGCTGACGGATGCGCACCGCCTCCGGGCCGGTGGGCTGTCGGTGATGCTTGGCGACGAACGTGTCGATGGCGGCGTCTTTCGCGGCGGTGATCGCGGCGGTGCGCTGCGAGAACTCGATAATCAGATGGTCCGGGATCGCGGCGAGTTCCCGGCGCGGGTTGCGGGCCCGGCCGCGCAGCCGCACCTCCCAGGCCACACCCAGCGCGCGGGTGAGATTGTCGGCGAGCAGCAGATCATACGTATCCGAGTGCGCGACCGACGCCGCATACAGCGACCGGGAGTCCAACGTGCGCCACTGCCCGTCCGACGCTGCCTGCACGCGGTTGGCGATCGTGACATGCGTGTGCAGCTGCGGATCCCCCGCGCGGGAATCGTGGTGATCGAACCCGGCCGCGATCAAACCGCGCACCGGCACGCGCGCGGTACCTCCGTGCCCGGTGCGGGTGCGGGCCACGTCCTGTTCGATCAGCCGAATCGTCGAGGCGACCGCATTGTGGTGCGCGTCAACGATCTGCCGTTGCACGTCCGCGTCGGACAGCGCCCACAGCACGGACACCGATTTCGGTACCGAGAACGTCAAGTCGAAACCGGCCACCGCGCCGCGAGTGTCGCGGGCTTTCTCGGCCGCGGTGATCGCGGAGACCTTCGCCTCCCGCACGTCGGCGGGTAGGTCGGCGGGCAGTTGGGCTACCTTCGCGGTGATCCGATCGGCCGGCGGCGCTACTGTCGGGTATTCGCGGCCGAGCGATGCGCCGGTGACTGGGTCTTGGCCGGCACCGAACAGCCGAGCCATCTGCTCCTCCGACACGGCCGAACCGGCGGCGAGCCCGGCGCCGTCATGCACGCCGGCTAAACCTGCGCCCAGCCACACGCCGGCCGGGTAGCCGGCGTTCACGTAGTAGCGGGTCATCGCCGTGGACCGATCCGGTGCGTCGCCGCGCGCGGTATGCCGCATCAGGTACTCGAAACCCGACCCGGTGCTCATCCGCGACATCGACATCACCATGCATGAATAGGGCGCCCGACATCCGCGCTAGTCGCCCCGGGCCAACGTTCCGGCCGTTGACTGCAGAAATTTCAGCTCGCACGGGTCTGCGCGGGCGGCGCCGAGCCGCCTATCGTGGAAACCCTTGCTTGGTACGAATCTCGCCGGTATCTGCGGTGGCCGGTATCGTTGTCGTCATGACCACGATGGAGCAGCCCGAGGAGCCGCACCTGCTTGTGCTTCCGCCCGAGCAGGCGCTCGCTGCGGCACGTCCGCTCCCGGACCGGGAGCACATGGTGATCGAAGACGTGTCCGATGAGGAGTGGGACGTATTTTTCTCGGCGCTCGCTGAGGCATGAGCCCTGCCGACCAGGTCGGTGTCGTCGTAGACACGATGGTCTTCAGCTCGATGTTCGTGGAGCGGCCGAATCCGATGGCGGAGCGGTACCGCAGGCTCATCGGACAATCGCCGGTGATGCTCTCCTTCCAGACCGTGATGGAGTTGCGGTTCGGCGCTCTACGCGCCAACTGGGGCGAATTGAGACGGCGACGTCTGGAGCGTCGTATTTCGGAGATGGCGATCATGCAGCCCGATGATGAGACGATGACGGTCTGCGCGAAGCTCCGGGTCGACTGCCAGCGGATCGGACACGCGCTGGCCGACAAGATCCACAACGGTGATCGCTGGATCGCAGCGGCCGCGATGCGGCTCGATGTACCCGTGGTGTCGGATGATGGCATCTTCGAAAACGTGCCTGGCCTTCGGCTGATGACGATCCGGGGTACACAGGACGACTGACACTGCTGTTGGGTTTGTGATTTCATCGAACTCGGCAAGGGCGTCAACGAAAGGTTGACGCGGGATTGGTGACGCTGCAGTATTCGTCCGGCGCGAATCGCCGGGGTTTGCGGTCAATCGGGTTGCTGCTTGGCGGCTCGGTGGCTGATGTAGGTGGCCCAGTCTCGTGCGGCGAGTGCGGCCCATCTCGCGGCGTTGTTCTGGCTGGTGCCGACGAGCTCGGCGAGGACGGGTGCGGGGATCTGCGCGGCGAGTTGGAACAGGGCTGCTCTGCGTGAGGCGTTCGGTCGGATGCCGAGTGCGACGAGCGGTCCGCGGATGTTTTCGGTGTTCAGGGGCCGGCCTGGGATTCCGCCGGGGAACAGCCAGCCGTTGCGGCGGCTGGCGTAGGAGGCGTTTCCTCGGGCTTCGGCCTGCTGGCGGACGAGACCGGCGAGGGGTTCGGGTATTTCGATGGGCACCGCGTCGAACGTGACGGTCGTCTGCCGGGCCGAGGTGTCGATCTGGCTGGTTCGCATGTGGCAGATGCGGGCCAGTGGTTGGGCGAACAGCAGCATGAACAGCCCGGCGATCCGCACGTAGGGTTTGGCCGTGTCGTCGTGGAGCAGGATCTCGACGTGGCGCCATCGTTGTTGATCGGATGTGGTGACGGCGGGCAGTGCGCGGGCCGGGTGCGTCGTGCGCAGGCCGGTGTTGACGCGGGTGGTGTGCATCCAGGAGATGAACCCGCCCGTTGTTGACCTGCGGCCGGGGTGCCGGGCCAGGTAGGCGTCGACGTCGGACTGGGTGATCTCGGCTGGGCCGTGTCCGCGGGCCGCGGCCCAGTCGAGGAAGACGAGCGCCGCGTTGACGCGTTCGCGCGCGCCTTCGCCCTGACCCTTCGACAACGGGTGCTTGCCGGCGGTGGTGCGTAGTTGGCGCAGCACGTGCCAGCGGGCGTAGCGGCGCACGATCTCGGCGTGGGCCGGGTTGTCGGCGTTCTCGAGCCGGTCGGCGATCCAGCGGGTGGTTTGCTCCAGCCGCGGGTCGTAGGCGTCCAGGACGCCGACGGCGACGAGCAGGTCACGCAGGTAGGTGTGTGACCGGTTGCCGGGCAGGGTGGCGAAAACGCTGTGGCTGATAGGGATTTCGCCGCGGGCCATCGCGCCGAGAAGGCGCGGCCCGTCGCCGGGTGGGCGGCTGATCCAGTAGATGCCGGTTTGCGGACGGTCAGAGCCGACCAAGGTGTCGAACACCGGGCGCAGGCGTGTGTGGATGCGTCCGGTGGTCGGGTCGGTCAGTAGTGTGGTGAGCCGCTCGGCGAGGATGCAGCGGGCGCAGCGCCGCGATCCGTAGGGGTGGTCTTCCCGCCCGCAGGTGGCGCACGCGAACACCGAGACGGCGCCTGCGCAGGCGGCGCAGACCGTGGCGCCCTCGGCCGACGGGTAAGCCAGGGGCCGGATCTGCCGGCAGCAGGGGCATGGCTGCGGATGGTAGGCCAGGTGGCGTTTGCAGGGTTGGCAGATCCGGCCGTGTGGCAGTCGCGCCCCGCCGCCGTCGAACGCCTTGTCGCAGACAACGCAGCAGGGTCGCGGTTTTTTCACTCGACGCCGTCGGGTCGGCGCACCGTGGCCCGCACGGGTCTGATCGTGCCGATGCCCGGGCCGGTTTCGCCGACGGCCCGCCGGGCGGGCTGCGCCTGTGCGACCTGCACCTCGAGCAGGTCGGCGGCGGTGCAGCCGAGGATGTCACACAGCGCCGCCAACAGGTCCAGGTTGATCCGGTGCGGGGCCTTGGTGACGATCCGGTGCACCATCTGACGGGAGATCTCGATGCCGTGCTCGGCGAGCGGGCCGAGCAGATCCGTGGTCTGGAACATGCCCCTTTCGGCCATCAACTGCCGCAGGTTCCAGGCCATGCTCACCTGTCGGGTCATGGCGCCTCCCGTCGATAGACACGCTCGAGGGCGTGCTGCAAGGTCTTGGTCTTGAAGTCGTTGCTCACCGACGTGTAGATCGCCGTCGTCGATGCATGCGAATGCCCGACCTGTTCGGTGACAAACCTTTCCGGGTAACCGAACTCGACCAGATGAGTCACATACGAGTGCCGCAGGCAGTGCAGCGACAACGCCGGATCCAGCCCGACCTGCTCGCGGATCGCCGCGAACCGCACCTCCAGCCACCGCGGCGTGGTGCGCTGCCCACGCTCGGTCAGCCACAACGGCCCTGACCTGCCCGTCGACAGCAGCGGCCGCGCCTGCTCGACCCACTGGGCAAGGCCGGCGACGACCCAGTCGAACTCCGGGACGGTGAGCACGGTGCGGCGCCGCGGCGCGCTGCCCCGCGAGGTCTTGGCGTAGCGCACGTGAACCGCGCCGTAGGTGCCCCACGCCGGCATGGCCGCGTTCGGCCGCAGATCCGCGACGTCGAGCATGCACAACTCCCTGCGGCGCAACCCGAACGCGTAACAGGTTTTGATCATCTGCGCGTCCCGCAGCGCCGCCCACGCACCCTTGCGGCCCGACGTCGCGACCTTATCGACCCGGTCGTCGAGGAAGTCGAACAGCTGCTGGATCTCGTCATAGGTGAACGGCCGCCGCCCCGGACGACCCTCGTAATCGACCAGGTGCGCGGCGGTGTTGAAATCGTGACACACCTGGGACGGAACCTGCCCGAACCGCTCGTCGCACTGCGCCACCCAGCCGTAACGCGAATCGAGCAGGAAATCGCAGAACATGCGCAGCGTCAGGTGATGCCCGCGGATCGTCGACGGCGCCGCCCGGCTATGCCCGGACATCAACGACATCGTGAACTCCTCCACGTCCGCCGGAGTCCACTGCCACGGAAACGACTCGCTGAACGCGGCGAACCGGCGCAGCAACCCCAACCGGGAAACGATCGTCCCGTCCGTCAGCAGCCGGGACCGCTGCTGCCGCTCCCAACCCGCCAGCATCGCCGCGAACACCGCCGCCGGCTCGTCGAGATGCGCCACCCCGTCGACCAATTCCAAGCGCGCAGAGCCCGGCACCTCCGCCACGAACACCTCCACGCATGTCAACTACACGTTTACGATGACAAGCGTAAGTTACCATGGAGAAGCACGCTGCAGGTCCAGCCCGTACCGCCCGTCGCCGCGCGGGCATTACGTCACCACAGGCCAGGCGTAGCGGGTAAACCTAAAGTTTATTCAGGGGTAGAA